>Ga0208490_100064_pt1 | contig 92538 bp, 76 predicted proteins | sample SubbioAug_CSWold_FD_184818 | JGI IMG/M metagenome (GOLD analysis project Ga0208490, IMG submission 184818) | Serpentinite rock and fluid subsurface biosphere microbial communities from McLaughlin Reserve, California, USA - CR11Aug_CSWold (SPAdes) | ecosystem: Environmental > Terrestrial > Deep...
TGGCGCAGCAGCGCCAAGATCGGCGCGGGCAAGTTCAGGCCGCTACGACCGCTGCAACCGGCTTAGCGTGCTTTATTTTCCGTTTTCTGAGGCGACCCCCGATACCGCGGACGCGGGGTCCCCCCGGGCCTTGTCCGGCATCTCCCCAGGAGGAAAACCGTATGCAACACGAAGCCTGGTGCCCGCCGTCGCCCCGCACGCGCCCTGCATCCGCCCCATCCATGAGCCGGCGCCACTGCCTGCTGGCAGTGGGCGTGGCCGGCCTGCTGGGTGCGCTGCGGGCGCATGCGCAACCCGCATCGGCCGCCGCCGAAGAGGCCCAGGCGCCAGCGCTGCCCGCACTGGGTAGCCTGCTTCACCTGCCACCCATCACCTTGCTGGATGGCACGGTCTTTGATCCGTCCAGCCGGGCGGGTCAGCCGCTGCTGGTGTACTGGTGGTCCAGCACCTGCCCGTTTTGCGCGCTGCAGAGCCCGAGCATGGACAAGCTCTGGAAGAGCCAGCAGCTCAAGGGCTTGAGGATGGTGGCCCTGTCCATCGACAGGAAGTCCGAGGATGCCGCTGCCTACCTGCACCAGAGGGGCTACACCTTTCCCGCCGCCTGGGCCAGCCCGGCTTGGCGCAAGGGTTTTCCCAAGCCCAAAGGCCTGCCGATCACACTGCTGAGTGGGCGCGACGGCCGGCTGGTGCTGGCAGAAAAAGGCCAGATGTTCGCGGAAGATGTGGAAGCCATCGCGGATCTGATCTGATGACCTCCCTTTCCATCCCCTTGACGGAGACCGATCCCATGCCCCGTGTCCCATCCCGCTCGCTCAAGCGCGCGCTGCTCGCCGGTCTGGCCGCCACCCTGACGTGGTCGGTCCAGGCGGTCGAGGTGGTTTTCAGGCCGGTCGCGCCGGGCGTCTACGCCCATGTGGGCGATTTGGAGGGGCGCACCTACGAGAACGAGGCGCTCAACGCCAACATCGGCCTGGTGGTCACGCCTGCCGGTGCGGTGCTGATCGATGCCGGGGCCACGTTTCAAAGCGCACGCCAGATCGCCGAGGCGGTGAAGCGGGTGACGCCTCAGCCCGTCCGCTGGGTCATCAACACCGGCGGCCAGGACCACCGCTGGCTGGGCAACGGCTATTTCAAGGCACAGGGCGCTCAGATCATCGCCCACGCCCATGCCGAAGCCGACATGAAGGCGCGCGGGCCCGAGCACCTGCGAGCCAATGCGCCGGTGTTGAAAGAAAAGATGGACGGCACCGAGATCGTGTTGCCCACGCGCTGGTTGAGCGAAGCCAACACGGCACTCGACTTCGGCGGTACTCTCGTTGAGGTGGTGCACCGCAACGGCGGTCACACGCCCGGCGACAGCATGGTCTGGCTGCCGCAGAGCGGCGTCGTGTTCACCGGCGACGTGGTCTACGTGGACCGCATCCTGGGCTTGCATCCGGTGAGCAGGACCAAGCACTGGCTGGCATCGTTCGAAGCGCTGGAAGCTCTGCAGCCGACGGTGGTGGTGCCCGGCCACGGCCGTGTGACGACGCTGGCCCAGGCGCAGCGCGACACCGGCCGTCTGCTCAAGGGTTTGCGGGCCCACATGGGCCAGGCGGTGGAGGCGGGCACCGACATGAGCACGGCCATCAAGGGCTTTGACGCCACGCCTTACCAGCACCTCAAGCATGTGGAGGTGTGGTTGCCCCAGATCGCCAGCCGCACCTATCTCGAAATGGAACAGGAGTGAGCCCTGCGCGCCCGGGCCTGTCGGTCCTGGGTGCCGGGCGAACAGGGGTATTGCCGGCCGCGGGGTGGTGGGCCGGCTCGGCCGGTGGGGCGGGAAGGTCCCTTCAGATCACCTTGGCGATGGCCTGGCAGACGTAGTCGATGTTCTTGCTGTTGAGCGCGGCCACGCACATGCGTCCGGTGTCGGTGCCGTAGACGCCGAACTCGCTGCGCAGGCGCACCATCTGGTCTTTGGACAGGCCGGAGTAGCTGAACATGCCGATCTGGGTGGTGATGAATCCCATGTCCTGCTGCACGCCGGCGGCTTTCAGGCCGTCCACGAGCTTCTGGCGCATTTCCTTGATGCGCACGCGCATCTCGGCCAGTTCCTGTTCCCACAGGGCCCGCAACTCGGGGTTGTTCAACACGGCCGCGACGACCGCACCACCGTGAATGGGCGGGTTGGAGTAGTTGGTGCGGATGACGATCTTCAGTTGCGACAGCACGCGGCTGCACTCTTCCTTGTTCTCGCACACCACCGACAGGGCGCCCACGCGCTCGCCGTACAGGCTGAAGCTCTTGGAGAAGCTGGTGGAGACGAAGAAGTTCAGGCCGGCGGCGACGAACTTGCCGATGACCGCGCCGTCTTCGGCGATGCCGTGGCCGAAGCCCTGGTAGGCCATGTCAAGGAAAGGCGTGAGGCCCTTGGCCTTGATGACGGTGATCACCTGGTCCCACTGCTCGGGCGTGATGTCGTAGCCGGTGGGGTTGTGGCAGCAGGCGTGCAGCAGCACGATGGTGCCGGCGGCGGCGGCGTTCAGGCTGGCGAGCATGCCGTCGAAATTCACGCCGCGCTTCTCGGCGTCGTAGTAGGCGTAGGTGTCGACCTTGAAGCCGGCGTTGGTGAACAGCGCGCGGTGGTTTTCCCAGCTGGGGTCGGAGATGAGCACGGTGGCGTCGGGGCTGACCTTCTTCAGGAAGTCCGCGCCGATCTTCAGGCCGCCGGTGCCGCCAATGCCTTGCACCGTGGCCACTCGGCCGCTGGTGACGGGTTCGCTGTCGGCACCGAACACCAGGCTCTTCACCGCCGCGTCGTAAGCCGCGATGCCGTCGATGGGCAGGTAACCCCGCGCGGTGGGCTTTTCCATCATGGTTTTCTCGGCCGCCTGCACGCATTGCAGCAGCGGGAGCTTGCCGGTGTCGTCGAAATACACGCCCACACCGAGGTTGACTTTGTTGGGGTTGGTGTCGGCGGCGAACTGTTCGTTGAGACCCAGGATCGGGTCGCGGGGCGCCATCTCGACGGCTGAAAAGAGGGACATGCTGGGGTTCCTGGTGGTGGGTTCTGTGACGCCGGCGATTTTACCGGCGGGCTGGAGCAGGCCTAAAAAGTTTCATGTTTTTTGGCCATTTGGCGTACCCAGTGTTCGCTAGCGAACATTGTTTTGAGGGCCTATCACCTATCCTCATTTCCGCCGACACGTGGAGCCCGCACTGGGCAAACGGCATGCAGACGAAGACGTTTCATGCGGCGCTGACACTGATCAATGGTTCTGGATTCTCAGGAGGAAATGGCATATGCAACACCACACGTCGGGCACCGTCCGGGTCGCTCTCGGCTGCATCGCGGCAACCGCCTTGTTTGCCGCCCTGAGCGGTTGCGCGTCATCGGGCGGCGCGCACCCCGCGGCCCCGGTAGAGGCCTCCCGGGCGGACTACAACTACGTGGTCGGGTCCGGCGACGTCTTGAACATCACCGTGTGGCGCAACCCGGAACTGTCGTCCACGGTGCCCGTGCGGCCCGATGGCAAGGTGTCCACGCCGCTGGTGGATGAGCTGGTGGCGCAGGGCAAGACCCCGTCGCAGATTGCCCGCGATGTCGAGGAAGCCCTGGGCAAGTTCGTCAGGGACCCGGTCGTCACCGTGGTGGTGACCAACTTTGTCGGGCCTTACAGCGAACAGATTCGCGTGGTGGGCGAAGCGACCCGCCCGCAGTTCCTGCCCTACAAGCAGAAGATGACGGTGATGGACGTGATGATCGCCGCCGGCGGACTCACCGACTTCGCCGATGGCAACAAGGCCACCATCGTGCGCGCCAGCGAAGGCAACAAGCGCTACAGCGTCCGACTCAAGGACCTCATCAAGCGCGGCGACATCTCCGCCAACGTCGAGATGCTGCCGGGCGACATCCTGATCATCCCGCAGGGCTGGTTCTGATCCTTATCGCCTGAGGTGTTCCTGCCAGTCTGTGTCTGGCCGGGGGGTCTCGTTTCGCCTCTTCACAAACGGCTTGTCGTATGCACGAACTCATCAACCAAGTTTCCACCTTTCTAAGGGGAATGTGGAAGTACCGCCGGCTCGGTGTTCTCGCCGCGTGGGTGGTGGCCGCACTCGGCGCCACCGCCGTGCTGGTCATGCCCGACCGCTACGAAGCGTCGGCCCGTGTCTATGTGGACACCCAGACCATCCTGCGGCCACTGATGGCGGGTCTGGCGGTGCAGCCCAACATCGATCAGCAGGTCAACATGCTCAGCCGCACCTTGATCAGCCGGCCCACGGTGGAAAAACTCATCCGCATGGCCGACCTGGACCTGGGGGCCCAGACCCAGCAGCAGCGGGATGCGCTGGTGGACAAGGTGACGGGTTCGCTCGCGATCCGCTCCACCGGCCGGGACAACCTCTACACCTTGTCCTACCGCGGCGAGACGCCCGAGCGGGCGCTGCGGGTGGTGCAGGCCCTGATGACCATTTTTGTGGAGTCGAGCCTGGGGGATTCCCGCACCGATTCGGACAGTGCACGCCGCTTCATTGAAGACCAGATCAGCAGCTACGAAGTGAGGCTGACGGAGGCCGAAGCGCGCCTGAAGGAATTTCGCCTGCGCAACATCGACATGCAGAGCGAGGGCGGCCTGGACCTGGTCGGGCGCATGGCCGAGACATCGGCGCAGTACAACCAGGCGCGGCTGGAGTTGCAGGAGGCCGAGAGCGCACGACAGGCGGCTCGCCGCCAGCTCGACGAAGCCCGTGCCGCACAGCGCAGAAGCCCGTCGCAGTCGTCGGCATCGCTGGCCACGCCCGAGCTGGATTCCCGCATCGACGCGCTCAAGCGCAGCCTGGATGGCCTGGTGCAGCGCTACACCGAGCAGCACCCGGACGTGTCGAACACGCGCCGCATGATCGCCGAACTGGAGGAGCAGAAGAAGCGCGAACTGGCCGACCTGCAGCGCGCCGCGCTGGCCAACCCCGGCCAGCCGGTGATCGAGACCAACCCGGCGCTGCTGGAACTCTCGCGCATTCATTCGGCCGCCGAGGTGCAGGTGGCCTCGCTGCGGGCCCGCGTGAGCGAGTTCGAATCGCGTGTGAACCGCTCCCGGGAGCAGCTGAAGGTGGCGCCGCAGATCGAGGCCGAGCTGGCGCGCCTGAACCGGGATTACGAGGTGCACCGCAAGAACTACAGCGATCTGGTGGCACGTCGGGAGTCCATCACCATGAGTGGACAGCTGGAGAGCACCGCCAGCCTGGCCGACTTCCGCGTGATCGACCCACCGCGGGCGAACCCCTCGCCGGTGGCGCCCAACCGCGTGCTGCTGCTGCCGCTGGCCTTGCTCGCGGCCCTGGGCGCGGGCCTGGGCGTGGCGTTCCTGATGAGCCAGATCCGTCCGGTGTTCTTCAATGCCGCGGCGCTGCGCACCGCCACCGACCTGCCCCTGCTCGGCGTGGTGACGCTGATACGCAACGACGCGGTGCGCCAGCGCGAAAAGCGCAGCGTGGTGCATTTCCTGATGTCACTGGCCGCGCTGGTGATGGTGTTTCTGGTTGGCATGGCGGTCTTGTCCTACCGCTCAGGTCTTGGAAGGTAAGGGAACCACATGAGCAGCCTGATTGAAAAAGCAGCCCTACGCCTGGAGCAACTGCGCCAGGCCGGTGTCGATGTGCCAGCCGCAGAGGTGGCCGCGTCGCCCACCCCCCCGCCACCGGTGCGTACCGCACGGCCGGTTTCGACCGGTCCCGAGCCCACCTCACGCTTGGTGACGCTGAACCTCGCGGCGCTGATGTCCCGAGGGTTCCTCACGCCCGATGCGTCCCGCTCGGCCATTGCCGACCAGTTTCGTGTCATCAAGCGGCCCCTGCTCGCCAACGCCACCGGCAAAGGCGCGTCCGTGGTGCCCAACGCCAACCTCATCATGGTCACCAGCGCCATGCCGGGGGAGGGCAAGACCTTCACCGCCATCAACCTGGCGATGAGCATCGCCATGGAAATGGACCACCACGTGCTGCTGGTGGATGCCGACGTGGCGCGTCCCTCCCTGATGCCGGACCTGGGCCTGCCAGCGACCAAGGGCCTGCTGGACCTGTTGCTCGACGAGCGCATGCAGATGGCCGACGTGTTGCTGCGGACCAATGTGGACAAGCTGAGCTTGCTGCCCAGCGGAAGCTCCCACCCACGCGCCACCGAACTGCTGGCCAGTGACGCCATGACCGCGCTGATCGAGGAAATGGGTCAGCGTTACCCCGACCGCATCATCATTTTTGACTCACCGCCGCTGCTGTTGACCACGGAGTCGCGCGTGCTGGCCACCCACATGGGCCAGGTGGTGATGGTGGTGCAGGCCGAGAAGACGCTGCAGTCCCAGGTGCGCCATGCGATGACCACCATCGAGTCGTGTCCCGTCAAGCTGCTGTTGCTCAACCAGGCCCGGGGCGGTGACCAGGAAGCCTATGGCTACGGGTATGGCTACGGCTATGCCTACCCGCCCGCGGGCGCCGCGTCCGCTCCCCTGGGTGCCGCTGCCACCGCCGCTGCATGAGCACCGCCAAGATGGAGGTTCCCGGGATGATGCCGCCACCCACCCAGCCGCGTTTTCTGCCCCGGCGTGCCGTTGCCCTGGCCAGCTGTGCGGCACTGTCGCTCTGCTTCGGGGGCATGGCCCATGCGCAGATGGCAGAGTCGGTCGCGGGAGAGAGCCTGTCGCCACCCGGTCCCAAGCCCCGGGTCTGGATCGAACCCCGGGTCAGCGTCGGGGTGACGCTCTCGGACAACGGCACGCTCTCGGGCAGCCAGTCGCAGGCCGAACAGGTGATCGAGGTGACGCCAGGCGTGCGGGGCATCCTGAACACGCCACGGGTGCGGGGCTATTTCGACTATGCACTGAGCGGCCGGACCCATCTGCAGAACAGCTCACGCAACAAACTGCGGCACGCGCTCGATGCCAGCGCCACCGTGAACGCCTGGGACAACCGTGCCTTCGTCGATGTCTCGGGTTCGGTGGCCGACGAATCCATCTCGGCTTTCGATGCGCCGGGCGGTAGCGTGTCGCGCCTCAACCAGTCGCAGACCGCCAGCTTCCGGGTCTCGCCCTATGTGCAGGGCACCTTGGGCAGTGCCGCCGATTACGAGCTGCGCTACAGCCTGCAGACGGTCAACAGCGAATCGGCCTCACGGCCCGACCTCACGGCGCAGGACGCCTCGGCCCGGCTGGTGAATGGTGGATCGGTCGGTTCGCTGGGCTGGTCCTTTGACGCCCGCACGCAGTCCATCGAGTACGAAGGTGGTCGCGACACCCGCTCCGACAGCGTGATGGCCGGCCTCATCTACCACGCCACACCGCAGCTGGTGCTGACCGGTCTCATGGGCCGCGAGGCCAACGACATCCTGACGCTGTCCCGCGAGTCTTACAACACCGCCGGCGTGAACCTGGACTGGCGGCCGTCCCCCCGCACGCGCCTGTCGGCGGGGGTGCAGGAGCGCTATTTCGGGCGCGGCCACAACGTGTCGCTGCAGCACAGCACCGGGCGCACCGTGTGGCGCTACACCGACCGCCGCGGCGTCGTCAACAACGGGCTGGAGGCCAGTGCAGCGCCCCTCGGTTCGCTGCGCAACCTGCTGGACAGTTCGTTCCAGACGAGTTTCCCCGACGCCATCGAACGCAACGCCGAGGTGGACAAGGTGCTGGCCGGGTTGGGCCTCTCGGGCGACCTGCTGGTGTTCCAGACCTACCTCACCTCGGCCGCCACGCTGGAGCGTTCGCAGCAACTGTCCGTGGTGCTGCTGGGCGCGCGCGGTGCGGTCACGCTGGCCCTCAGCCGCAGCGACGCCAGCCGGCTCGACGCGCCACTGGCCGGCGCGCCCGCCCTGCCGGACGACTTCGACACCAACACGCGCATCCAGCGCGACGGCTGGAGTCTGGGTTATGCGCACCGGCTGACCCCACAGACGTCGGCCCAGGTGTCGATCACGGGCACCCGCAGCCAGGGCACGGTGGATGACAGCCGTTCCACCACGGTGGCCGTCGGCCTGACCTCGAACCTGGCGCCGCGCACCACTGCCCGCGTGCAACTCCGTCACACGCAGCACGACGGCAGCGTCCGCGACTACGGCGAAACGGCCGTCGTGGCCGTCATCACCCACCGGTTCTGATCCATGTACGAAGCGTTCTATGGGCTGACGAGCAAACCGTTCCAGCTCAACCCCGATCCCCGCTTTTATTACAGCAGCAAGCCGCACCGGCGCGCGCGCTCCTATCTGGTGTACGGGGTCATGCGCGGCGAGGGCTTCATCGTCATCACCGGTGAGGTGGGCGCGGGCAAGACCACCATCGTGCGCGACCTGCTGGAGAGCCTGGACGACGGCGCCGTGGTGGCGGCGCATCTGGTGAGCACGCAGCTGGGGGCCGAGGATGCCCTGCGCATGGTGTGCGGCGCTTTTGGTGTGACGGTACGTGGCAGTGGCAAGGCCGACATGCTGATGGCGCTGGAGGCCTTCTTCATCACCCAGACCACGCAGGGCAAGCGCTGCCTGCTGATCGTGGACGAGGCGCAGAACCTGCAGCACCAGGCGGTGGAAGAGCTGCGCATGCTCTCCAACTTCCAGTTTGGTGACCAGGCGCTGTTGCAGACCTTTCTGGTGGGCCAGCCCGAGTTCCGTGAAATTCTGCAGGGCCCGGGCATGCTGCAGCTGCGCCAGCGCGTCACGGCACGCTGCCACCTCGGCCCGCTGGACGAGGAAGACACCCGTGCCTACATTGAACACCGGCTGAAATGCGCCGGCGCCACCGACAAGCCCAGCTTCGACCCGGCGGTGTTCAAAGCCATCTACGAGCATTCCGGTGGCATTCCCCGGCGCATCAATTCGGTGTGCGACCGGCTGCTGCTGCAGGGCTACCTGTCGGAGACCACGCATTTCACGGTCGAGGCCATGCAGGAAGTGGCCGCGGAGATCCAGACCGAAAACAGCGCGCCGCCTGCGCCGGCACCCGCCGCGCCCGATGCCTGGGCCCATTGGACGCCGGTGCCCGCACCGGCGGCACCCAACGGGGAAGCCGCTGACTGGGCCGGGGCTGCCGACCTGTCCGAACTGGAACTGGACGCCGCGCTGGTGGACGGCCTGCAGGCACAGCTCACGCGGGTGTCGGCCGAGCAACTCGGCGACCGCCTGCTGCGCATCGAGCGCAGCGTGCTGCGACAGGAGCGCATCAGCCTGGAGATTCTGGGGGCCCTCAAGAAGATCACCAGCGGCGCACGCAAGCCGGCGCACAGCGTGCAGACCCCTTCCGGAAGCGAAGCCGCATGAGCACACGCTCCCCCATCACCAACGCCCTGACGATCGACGTGGAGGACTACTTCCAGGTGTCGGCGTTTGCCGCGCACATCGACCGCGCCGACTGGGACACGACCGAGTGCCGCGTCGAGCGCAATGTGCACCGCCTGCTCGACATGCTGGCGGGCAAGGGCACGAAGGCCACCTTCTTCACCCTGGGCTGGGTGGCCGAGCGCTACCCCGCGCTGGTGCGCCGCATCGTGGCCGACGGGCACGAACTGGCCAGCCATGGCTACGGGCATGAACGTGTCAGCGACCTGAGCGAGTCGGCGTTCTCGCACGACATCCGCAAGGCCAAAACCATTCTGGAAGACATCGGCGGCGTGGAGGTGATGGGCTACCGAGCCCCCAGCTTCTCCATCGGTGCGGGCAACCTCTGGGCGCTCGACAGCCTGGAGGCCGCCGGCTACCGCTACAGCTCCAGCATCTACCCGGTGCAGCACGACCACTACGGCATGCCCGACGCGCCGCGCTTCGTGCACCAGATCCGCCAGGGCCTGATGGAGATTCCGCCCACCACCCTGCGCCTGTTCAACCGCAACCTGCCGTCCAGCGGCGGGGGCTATTTCCGGCTGCTGCCGTACCCGCTGTCGCGCTGGATGATCCAGCAGGTGAACGAGCGCGACGAACAGGCGGCGGTGTTCTATTGCCACCCCTGGGAGATCGACGCCGATCAGCCCCGTGTGAAGGGCGTGGGCTTCAAGACCCGTTTCCGGCACTACGTGAACATCGGGCGCACCGAGCAGCGGCTGGAGAGCCTGCTGGACGATTTCCGCTGGGGCCGCATGGACCAGGTCTTTCTGCCGCCACGGCTGCGCGGGGTGGACGCATGACGAAAACCGCCATCTTTTGGCCGACCGAAGACGACTCGGTTCACTGGCTGGGCCCGTTCGCCGTGCGCCACCCTGGCTGAGCCGTTCAACAGAGCGCGATTTCCATGGGCAACATCCTCTACCTCGTTCACCGCCTGCCGTATCCGCCCAACAAGGGCGACAAGGTGCGTTCCTACCACCTGCTGCGCCACCTGCTGCAGAACCACCGCGTCTTCCTGGGCACCTTCATCGACGACCCGGACGACGAGCAGCACCTGCCGACCCTGCGCGCCCTGTGCCCGGACCTGCATGTGGAGCGCTTGCAGCCGCGCCACGCCAAGATCAGGAGCCTGAGCGGCCTGCTCAGCGGCGAAGCGCTGACGCTGGGCTACTACCGCAACGCTGGCATGCAGCGCTGGGTGGACGAAGTGGCCGCGTCGCACCCGCTGCAGGCCAGCGTGGTCTTCTCTTCGTCCATGGCGCAGTACGCCCAGCCGCTGGCGCCACAGGTGCCCATGCTGGTGGACTTTGTGGACGTGGACTCGGCCAAGTGGACGCAGTACGCGCCCGAGCACCGCTGGCCGATGTCGTGGCTGTACCGGCGCGAGGGCTCGCGCCTGCTGGCCTACGAGCGCGTGGTGGCGTCGCAGGCGCAGCGTTCCTTCTTCGTCACGCCCAACGAGACCGCGCTGTTCGTCTCGCAGGCGCCCGAATGCGCCCACAGCGTGCAGGCGCTGAGCAACGGCGTGGACGCCGACTTTTTCTCGCCCGATCCGCGCCGCGCCAACCCGTTCGTGCCCCACGAGCAGGCGGTGGTCTTCACCGGCGCCATGGACTACTGGCCCAACATCGACGGCGTGAGCTGGTTCGTGGCCGACATCCTGCCGCGCCTGCTGGTGCACTGGCCGCGCGTGCGTTTCTACATCGTGGGCCGCAGCCCGTCGCCACAGGTGCTGGCGCTGGCGAATGAGCGCGTGGTCGTCACCGGCACGGTGCCCGATGTCCGGCCCTACCTGCAGCACGCCGCTGCCGTGGTGGCGCCCTTGCGGGTGGCGCGCGGCCTGCAGAACAAGATTCTGGAGGCCATGGCCATGGAGCAGGCGGTGGTCACCGTCACCACCTGCGCCGACGCGATTGGCGCCACCGCGGCTGACGGGCAGCTGCGCGCCGACACACCCGACGAATTCCTGGACGCCCTGCAACAGCTGCTCGATGCACCCGAACAGGCCCGCGCCCTGGGCCGGGCCGCGCGGCACTTCGTGCTCGCCGGCTTCAGCTGGCAGGCCCACCTGAGCGGCATCGACGCCTGCCTGGGCGCTGGCGTGAGCGCCGAACCGGAGGCTGCCCATGGCTGAGCCCAGCACCTTGTCTTCGTCGCCGTCCACCCTGGGTAGCAGCCTGCCGGCTCACTGGCGGTTGCCGATCGCCGCGCTGCTGGCGCTGGTGCTGGCCATCCTGCTCTTGTACCGCCACAGCGTGGTGGGCATGGTCAGCATCTGGTCACGTTCTGAAACCTACACCCACGGCTTTGTGGTGCCGTTGATCTCGCTGTGGCTGGTCTGGCGCATGCGCCACGCGCTGGCGCCCCTGGTGCCACGGCCTGCGGCGTCGGCGGCGCTCCTCATGCTGGGCGCTGCCGCGCTCTGGCTGGCCGGCGATCTCGTGGCGGTGAATGCCGCAACCCAGCTGGCCGTGGTGACCCTGCTGGTGCTGGCGGTGCCGGCGGTGCTGGGCTGGGTGGTGGCGCGGGCCATGATGTTCCCGCTGGGCTTCCTGTTCTTCGCCGTGCCCATTGGCGACTTCATGCTGCCGCAGATGATGGAGTGGACGGCCGACTTCACCGTGGTGGCGCTGCGTGCCAGCGGCATTCCGGTGTACCGCGAAGGCTTGCAATTCGTCATTCCCTCGGGCCTGTGGTCGGTGGTGGAAGCCTGCAGCGGCATCCGCTACCTCATTTCCTCGGTCACGGTGGGCACCCTGTTCGCCTACCTCAGCTACCGCAGCTGGGCCAAGCGCCTGGCGTTCGTCGGCGTGGCCATTCTGGTGCCGCTGGTGGCCAACTGGCTGCGCGCTTACATGATCGTGATGATCGGCCACCTCTCGGGCAACGAGCTGGCCACCGGCGTGGACCACCTCATCTACGGCTGGGTGTTTTTTGGCGTTGTCATCCTGCTGATGCTGCTCATCGGTGCGCGCTGGGCCGACGCGCCCGCACCGCCCCGGGCGGGGTCGCCCGCTGCACGGGTGGCCGCGTCTGCGCCGCGTGCCGGCCTGCAGCAGGTGGCGCTCGTCACCGGTCTGGCCCTGCTGGTGGTGGCATCGCCCCATGCGGCGGAACGCCTGCTGGCGCTGGGCACGCAGACGCAGCCGGTGCAGCTGGCCGCGCCGGCGGCACAAGCACCCTGGCGCGCCACTGCCGTGCCGCCGGCCGAGTGGACACCGGCGTTCCAGCACGCCGTGGCCACCTCGCACAGCGGTTATGTCGGTGCACAGGGCGAGCCGGTGGGCCTGCACCTGAGCTACTACCGCGAGCAGGACTACCAGCGCAAGCTGGTGAGCTCGGAAAACATGCTCGTCACCAGCCAGGACGAGATGTGGGCGCGCGTGTCCGGCGGCAGCGCCCACACCGAGCTGGCCGGCCGTCCGTTGCCGGTGGCCGCGGCCACGCTGCGCCAGCGCAGCGGCGGCCTGACGGGTGACGGCCAGCGGCTGCAGGTCTGGCGCTTCTACTGGGTCAACGGCCGCTTCATCGCCAGCGACGTGCAAGCCAAGCTCCACGGGGCATGGGGCCGCGTGCTGGGCCGCGGCGACGACGGCGCCATCGTGGTGGTGTACACGCCGCTGGATGCCCAGCTGCCTGAGCCGCAGGCCCGCACCGTGGCCAGCGCCGTGCTGGATGGCTTCATGCGCTCGCAGGGCGGCGCGCTGGAAGCGGCCTTGCAGCAAGCCAGGGGAGGGCGCTGACATGTGCGGCATTTCCGGTCTGTTCGACACCCAGGGCATGCGCCATTTCGAGCGCACCATGGCCACGCGCATCAACAACATCCAGTCGCACCGCGGCCCGGACGAAGACGGCATCCACCTGGAGGCTGGCCTGGCCCTGGGCCACCGCCGCCTGACGGTCATCGACCTCAGCACCGGCCAGCAGCCGCTCTTCAATGGCGACGGCAGCGTGGGCGTGGTGTTCAACGGCGAGATCTACAACTTCCAGACCCTGCGTACCGAACTCCAGGCGCTGGGCTACCCCTTCCGCACGCGCAGCGACACCGAGGTGATCGTGCACGCCTGGTCGGCCTGGGGGCCGGCCTGCGTGCACCGCCTGCGCGGCATGTTCGCCTTCGCCCTCTGGGACCGGGCGCAGCAGACGCTGTTCCTGGCGCGCGACCGCCTGGGCGTCAAGCCGCTGCACTACGCCTGGCTGCCCGACGGCAGCTTCATCTTCGGCTCCGAACTGAAGGTGCTCACGGCCCACCCGGGCTTTCGGCGCGACATCGACCCCTTGGCCGTGGAGGACTATTTTTCTTTCGGCTACGTGCCCGACCCGCGCTGCATCTACCGCAACGCCCACAAGCTGCCCGCCGCCCACACACTCACGCTCAAGCGCGGCCTGGCCGGCCTGCCGGCACCGCAGCCGTACTGGGACGTGCGGTTCAGCAACGACAACCCGATCAGCCTGCCCGACGCCGAAGCCGAGTTGCGCGACCGTGTGCAAGAAGCGGTGCGCCTGCGCCTGGTGGCCGACGTGCCGCTCGGCGCCTTCCTGTCGGGCGGCGTCGATTCCAGCGCGGTGGTGGCCACCATGGCCGGGCTGTCGGACGCGCCGGTGCACACCTGTGCCATCGGCTTTGACGACCCGCTGTTCAACGAGTCCGCATTCGCCCAGCAGGTGGCCGACCGCTACCAGACCGACCACCGGCTGGAGATCGTCAAGAGCGACGACTTCGACCTCATCGACACCCTGGCCTGGTTGCACGACGAGCCCTTTGCCGACAGCTCGGCGCTGCCCACCTACCGCGTCTGCCAGATGGCGCGCAAGCACGTCACGGTGGCACTCTCGGGTGATGGCGGCGACGAGAGCCTGGGCGGCTACCGCCGTTACCGCATGCACCTGGGCGAGGAGGGCGTGCGCCACCGCCTGCCCCACAGCGTGCGCCGGCCGGTGTTCGGCATGCTGGGGCGCGTGTACCCCAAGGCCGACTGGGCACCGCGCATGCTGCGGGCCAAGACCACCTTCCAGGCCATGGCCATGGACACGGTGCAGGCCTACCACCACACCATGTCCAAGCTGCGCACGGAGGCGCGCGAACGCCTGTTCTCGCCCGGGTTCAAGCGCTCGCTGGGCGGCTACAGCGCCGTCGACGTGTTCCGCATCCACGCCGCCACCGCCCAGACGGACGACCCGCTGGCCCTCATCCAGTACCTGGACTACAAGACCTGGCTGGTCGGCGACATCAACACCAAGGTGGACCGCGCCAGCATGGCGCACGCGCTGGAAGTGCGCGAGCCGCTCATGGACCACGAACTGGTCGAGTGGCTGGCCACACTGCCCAGCAGCCTGAAGATTCAGGGCGGCGAAGGCAAGTACGTATTCAAGAAAGCGTTCGAGCCGCTGCTGCCGCACGACGTGCTGTACCGCCCGAAGATGGGCTTCTCGGTGCCGCTGGCGAGCTGGCTGCGCGGGCCGCTGGCGCAGCGCATGCAGGAATCGGTGCTGAGCCCGCGCATGCTGGCCAGCGGCTACTTCGACACCGCCACGCTGCAGTCCCTGGTTCAGCAGCACCTGCGCGGCCAGTACGACCATTCCACCACGCTGTGGATGCTCATCATGTTCGATGCCTTCCTGCGCCAGGCGGGCCAGCCCGCCGCATGACCATGCCGCCGCGCCGCCGCCGGATCGTCCACGTCGTCTACAGCTTCCATGTGGGCGGGCTGGAGAACGTCATCGTGCAGCTCATCAACCGGCTGCCGGCCGATGCGTTCGAGCATGTGGTGCTCTCGCTGACCACCATCAGCGACTTCAGGCACCGCATCACGCAGCCCGGGGTGCGCTTCATCGAGCTGCACAAACCGCCGGGCCACGCGGTGCCGCTGTACCCGCGCATCTTCCGCTTGCTGCGCGAACTCAGGCCCGATGTGGTGCACACCTGCAACCTGGCCGCGCTGGAGGTGGTGCCGCTGGCCTGGCTGGCCCGGGTGCCGCTGCGCATCCACGCCGAGCACGGCTGGGACGCGCACGACCCGCAAGGCCGGAATCCGCGCTACCAGCGGCTGCGCCGTGTGTACAAGCCCTTTGTGAGCCATTACGTGGCGGTGTCGAAAGACATCGACGACTACCTGGGCCGTGCCATCGGCGTGCCGGCGCAGCGGCGCTGCCTGATCGCCAACGGTGTGGACACCGATGGTTTCAGCCCGCCAAAAGGCATCCCGCCCGCTGTGCCCGGCTGTCCGTTTCAGCCCGGGCGGCACTGGCTGGTGGGCACCGTGGGGCGGCTGCAGACGGTGAAGAACCAGCCGCTGCTGGCGCGGGCTTTCGTGCGCCTGGTGCAGACGCACCCCGAGGCGGCGCGGCATGCGCGCCTGGTCGTGGTGGGCGAAGGCCCGCTGCGTGCCGAGGTGGAGTCGATCCTGGACGCCGCCGGGCTGCGCGAGCGCGCCTGGCTGCCGGGCGCCCGCGACGACGTGGCCGACATCCTGCGCATGCTCGACTGTTTTGTGCTGCCGTCGCAGGCGGAAGGCACCTCCTGCACCTTGCAGGAGGCCATGGCCTGTGGCCTGCCCGTGGTGGCCACGGCCGTGGGTGGCACGCCCGAGCTGGTCACCGATCAGCTGACGGGCTGCCTGGTGCCGGCCGACGACGCCGGCGCCATGGCCGAGGCGCTGGCGGCCTGGCTGCACGAACCGGCGAGGGCGCAAGCGTGTTCCACAGCGGCACGCCACAAGGCCACCGAAACCTTCGGGCTGGGCGCCATGGTGAGCGCCTACGCCCGCCTGTTCGTGGCGCCATCCGTGCCCACCCCCATCTGACCCGATACACCCCTATGCGCATCCTTTACCACCACCGCACGGCGTCCAAGGACGGGCAGGCCGTCCATATCGACGAGATGATCGACGCTCTGCGCAGCCAGGGGCACGAGGTCTGTGTGGTGGCGCCCGGCAGCCAGCCCGACGCGCCCGGCCCGACGGCCAGCCCGGCCGATGGCGGGCGTGGCCGCATGGGTGAGGACATGGGTTGGGTGCACCGTCTCAAGGCCCTGCTGCCCAAGGCGGTGTACGAATTGATGGAGCTGGGCTACAGCCTGGTGGCGTACCGCAAGCTGATGGCCGCGGCACGCCAGTTCCAGCCCGACGCGATCTACGAACGCTACAACCTGTTCCTGCTGGCGGGATTGATGGCCAAGCGCCGGCTGGGGGTGCCGCTGCTGCTGGAGGTGAACTCGCCCCTGGTGCTGGAACGGTCGCAGCACAGTGGGGGCTTGGCGCTGACCCGCCTGGCCCGCTGGGCTGAAGGCGTGGTCTGGCGCGGTGCCGATGTGGTGTTGCCCGTCACGGCGGTGCTGGCCGGGCATGTGCGTGAGCGCGGCGTGCCGCCCGAGCGCATCTGCGTGATTCCCAATGGCATCAACCATGCCCATTTCGCTGGCACGCCCGAGCCGGCCGAGGCCAAGCGGCTGCTGGGGCTGGAGGGCCGCCTGGTGCTGGGTTTCATCGGCTTCGTGCGCGACTGGCACGGCGTGGACCGGATCGTGGACTGGATGGCCGGGCCCCAGGCCCCCCGCAACGCGCACCTGCTCATCGTGGGCGACGGACCGGTGCGCGCCGCGCTGGAAGCGCAGGCACGCCGGCTCGGCCTGGCCGACCGGGTGGCGTTCACCGGCGTGGTGCACCGCGACCAGGTGCCCGCGCATCTGGCCGCCTTCGACATTGCCTTGCAGCCGGCCGTGACGCCCTACGCCTCGCCCCTGAAGCTCATGGAATACCTGGTGCTGGGCAAGGCCATCGTGGCACCGGCCACACCCAATCTGCAGGAAATCCTGCGCAACGAAGAAAACGCGCTGCTGTTCCAGGAGCGCGTGGCCGGCAGCCTGGAGTCCGCGCTCACCCGCCTCTGCGCCGACGAGCCGCTGCGCCAGCGACTGTCATGCGGCGCCCGAGACACCATCACCCGGATGGACCTGACCTGGCTGGGCAATGCCCGGCGGGTGGTCGCTCTGGCGCAGGCCCCCGGGATGGCGCCATGAACGTCCAGTCGCCCGGCCGCTCAGGCCGTCGGCCACTGGCTCACAAGGAATACGCGAAATGAAGGTCATGTTTGTTTTCGGCACCCGGCCAGAAGCCATCAAGATGGCGCCGCTGGTCAAGGGTCTGCAGGCCCAGGCCGGCCTGATCGACACGGTGGTGTGCGTCACGGCCCAACACCGCGAGATGCTGGACCAGGTGCTGCAGCTGTTCGAGATCGAGCCCCGGCACGACCTGAACATCATGAAGCCGGGGCAGGACCTGTTCGACATCACGGGCAACATCCTGGCCGGCCTCAAGCCCGTGCTGCTGGCGGAGAAGCCCGACCTGATGCTGGTGCATGGCGACACCACCACCACGCTGGCGGCCAGCCTGGCGGCTTACTACGCGCAGGTGCCGGTGGGCCATGTGGAAGCGGGCCTGCGCACCGGCAACAAGCTGGCGCCGTATCCGGAAGAAATGAACCGCCGCCTCACCGGCGCCCTGGTCGATGTGCACTACGCGCCCACCACCGCGGCACAGGACAACCTGCTGCGCGAAGGCGTGTCGCCGGGGTCGATCCTGGTCACCGGCAACACGGTGATCGACGCGCTGCTGGCGGTGGTGCACAAGCTGCGCCACGACGAGCGCGCGCAGCGCGAACTGAGCGAGCGCTTTGCCTTCCTGAACCCGCAGCGCCGGCTGATCCTGGTGACCGGGCACCGGCGCGAGAACTTCGGCGAGGGCTTCCAGAACATCTGCCTGGCGCTGGCCGACATCGCCGCCGAGCACCCCGACGTGGAAATCTTGTACCCCGTGCACCTGAACCCGAACGTGCGCCAGCCGGTGGCCGAGATCCTGGCCGCCCGGCAGCTGAGCAACGTGCACCTGATCGACCCGGTGGACTACCTGCCCTTTGTCTACCTCATGGACCGCTCGTTTCTGATCATCACCGACTCGGGCGGCGTGCAGGAAGAGGCGCCGTCGCTGGGCAAGCCGGTGCTGGTGATGCGCGACACCACCGAGCGGCCCGAGGCGGTGGCCGCCGGCACGGTGCGCCTGGTGGGCACCTCGCGCAGCCGCATCGCCAGCGAGACCCGTCGCCTGCTGCAGGACGAGAGCGCCTACGCGGCCATGTCGCGCGCGCACAACCCGTATGGCGACGGCCGGGCGGTGGAACGCATCGTCCAACACATCCTGAATCTGAAAGGGGGCTTTTGAATGCCACGCGAACTGCAAAAAATCGTCGTCATGGGCCTGGGCTACATCGGCCTGCCCACCGCCTCCATGCTGGCCACCAAGGGCCACACCGTGCTGGGGGTGGATGTGAACGCCGCGGCGGTGAACACCATCAACTCGGGCCGCATCCACATCATCGAGCCCGACCTGGACATCCTCGTGCGCTCGGCGGTGAACAGCGGCAACCTGCGCGCCTCGCTCACGCCGGAGGAGGGCGACACCTTCATCCTGGCCGTGCCCACGCCCTTCAAGGAAGAGAACGGCAACGCCAAGGCGCCCGACCTGAGTTACGTGGAAGCCGCCACCCGCGCCATCGCGCCGTGGCTGCGCGAAGACAACCTGGTGATCCTGGAGTCCACCTCGCCGGTGGGCACCACCGAGGTGATCGAAGCCATCATTGCCGAGATGCGGCCCGACCTGGCCGGCAAGGTGCACACCGCGCACTGCCCCGAGCGCGTGCTGCCCGGCCACATCCTGCGCGAGCTGGTGGACAACGACCGCATCATCGGCGGCACCACCAAGGCGGCCATTGCCAAGGCGCGCACGCTCTACAAGACCTTCTGCAACGGCGCCATCCTGGAAACCGACAGCCGCACGGCCGAGCTGTCCAAGCTGGTGGAAAACTCGTTCCGTGACGTGAACATCGCGTTCGCCAACGAGCTGTCGGTGATCTGCGACCGGCTGGGCATCAACGTGTGGGAAACCATTGCGCTGGCCAACCGCCACCCGCGCGTGAACATCCTGCAGCCCGGCCCCGGCGTGGGCGGCCACTGCATCGCGGTGGACCCGTGGTTCATCGTCTCCAGCGCACCGGAAGAGGCGCGCCTGATCCGCACCGCCCGCGAGGTGAACGACGCCAAGCCACATTGGGTGATCGAGAAGGTACGCACCAAGGCCGAGCGTTTCCGCGAGCCGGTCATCGGCTGCCTGGGCCTGACCTTCAAGGCCAACATCGACGACCTGCGCGAGAGCCCGTCGATGGACATCGTGAAGATGCTGCTGGCCGCCAACATCGGCCATGTGATGGCGTGCGACCCGAACGTGGGCAAGGACAAGGCGCCGTTCGAGCTGTACGACCTGAAGGACGTGCTCAAGCGCGCCGACATCCTGCTGCTGCTGGTGGACCACGACGAGTTCAAGGACATCGATCCGCAGGTCACCCGGGACAAGGTGGTGATCGACACCAAGGGCGTGCTGCGCTGAGCGGGCCCGGCCCGATCCCGCCCCTTCGTCCCGACTTCCCTGCAAGGCCCCATGAAAATCCTGCTGTTCTCATCGCTGTACCCCAGCGCGGTCAAGCCGATCCACGGCATCTTTGTCGAGACCCGGCTGCGCGAATTGCTCAAGACCGGGCAGGTGCAGGCCCAGGTGGTGGCGCCGGTGCCCTGGTTTCCGTCCACGTTGCCGCTGTTCGGTGAGTACGCGCAGTTCGCTGCCGTTGCGCGGCACGAGTACCGCAACGGGGTTGAGGTGCACCACCCGCGCTACCCGCTGCTGCCCAAGGTCGGCATGAACCTGGCGCCCTACGGGATGGCGCTGGGCGCACTGCCGACGCTGCGCCGGCTGCAGCGGGAGGGCTTCGACTTCGACCTCATCGACGCCCACTACTACTACCCCGACGGTGTGGCCGCCGGGCTGCTGTCGCGCTGGCTGAAGAAGCCCTTCGTGGTGACGGCCCGCGGCACCGATCTGAACCTGATTCCCGAGTACCCGATTCCGCGGCGCCTGATCCTGAACACCGCCGCCCGGGCCAGCGCATCCATCGGCGTGTGCCGAGCGCTGATGGACACGCTGCGCGACCTCGGCGCCGACGCGTCCAAGTTGCACACGCTGCGCAACGGCGTGGACCTGGAGCGCTTTGTACCCGAATCCCGGCAGGCCGCTCGCCAGCGGCTGGGGCTGGACGGGCAGGGGCCTTATCTGCTGTCGGTCGGGCACCTGATCGAGCGCAAGGGTCATCACATCGCCATCGAGGCGCTGGCCGCACTGCCCGGCGTGACGTTGCTGGTGGCCGGGTCGGGCCCCGAGCGCAACAACCTGGAAGCCCTCGCCGCCCGCCTGGGCGTGGCCGACCGGGTGCACTGGGCCGGCGTGGTGCCACAGACCGATCTGAAGTGGTGGTACAGCGCCTGCGATGCGCTGGCGCTGTGCAGCAGCCGAGAGGGCTGGGCCAACGTGCTGCTGGAGGCCATGGCCTGCGGTACCCCGGTGATCGCCACCAACATCTGGGGCACGCCCGAGGTGGTGAGCACACCCGCCGCTGGCGTGCTGATGGAGCGGCGCGACGCGCCTTCGTTGGCCCGTGCCTGGCACGCGCTGCAGGCCGCTGTGCCCAGCCGCGAGGCGACGCGGGCGCATGCCGAAACCTTCTCGTGGGACAGCACCACCCAGGGGCAACTCGATTTGTTCAGGAGCGTGGCGTGATTGAAGGCGCGATTCTGCTGGCCGAACTGAGCCTGTTCCTCATCCTGCTGGTGAAAGTCTGGCGCGTGCAGCACAAGAACGAAGACGAAAACACCGGGTTTTTTGCTTACCGGATCGACAAGCAGCCCGAAGCGCCAGCCAAAGGAGGACCACCCCATGCGTGACCTCTTGGTGTTGGGCTTCATGCTGCTTGCCGTACCGCTGGCCTTTACAGCGCCCTTCGCAGGGTATCTGTTGTGGGGGTGGGCGGTACTGATTGCCCTCAAGTTCTACCTGTACGGTTTCATGACGGGTTTGGGGTATGTGCAAGTGTTCGCCATGGTGACGCTCGCAGCCTTGCTCTTCAAGCGTGAGCCGACCCGGCTAGCGTTTGAGGCCAACCGTACGACTGTTCTATTGGGCTGGTTTGTGGCTCATGGACTCGTGGTGGCGTTACTGGCCTACCCGGGTCTCGAGCGCAATTGGGAATTGTTTGGCAATCTTTCCAAGACGGCGCTGTTCTGCGTCCTCATGCCACTGTTGGCACACAACCGCTTTCGCATTCACGCCCTGGTGATCATGGTGGCGCTGGCGGTGAGTTTTCACGGGGCGCTGGACGGGCTCAAGTTCATTGCCAGTGGTGGCGGGCATAACGCCCAGGCGATCCCGACGTTTGGAGACAACAACCATCTGGCGGTTGTGTTGTTGATGGCACTGCCACTGTTGTACTACCTCTACCAGTACTCCGCGGGGAAACTCGTGCGCTTTGGTTTCCTGGGTGCGATACCACTGACGGTGCTGGGCATTGTGTCGACGAGTTCCCGCGGCGCGTTGTTGGGCCTGTTTGCCATTGCGTTCTGGATTGTGCTGAAAAGCCGGAAAAAGATCCTGGGGATGTTGATGGTCGGGCTTTGCGCGTTCATGGTGGTGCAGCTGGCGCCGGACGAGTGGTCGTCGCGCATGGAGACCATCCACACGGCCGACCAGGATGCCTCATTCATGGGCCGCGTTGCCGCCTGGAAGGTCAGCTCTGCCATTGCGGTGGCCCACCCGGTCTTTGGCGGTGGCTTTCGTGCGGTGCAGTCGCACCCCGTGTGGGATTCGTACAAGTATTCGCCTGGTTTGCTGGGTTTCGTGGAAACCCCCATGCTCAACCGCAGTGGGGTGGCGGCCCACAGCATCTGGTTTGAAGTGCTGGGCGACCAGGGCTTTGTCGGCTTGTTTATTTTTATTGCGTTGTTCGTCAACGGTTTTGTGACCCGAAGAGAGGTGTGGAAGCTCGTTCGGTGTAACGGACGAGGCCAGCAGTGGGCTGGCGACCTGGTCGACATGCTCGCTGCGTCTGTGCTGGCGTATGTGGTGGCCGGGTCACTGCTCAGTGCGGCCTATTTCCCATTTCCCTATGTGTGCCTGATGATGATCGAGGTGGTGAAGCAGCACCAGCTTCGGCTGGCGGCCAAGCTTGCTTTGGGAAAGGTGGGATGACCCACATGCTCCATTCCATTTTTCGCGTTCTATCAAGCGGCAAGCTGACCGTTCTGGTGTTTCACAAGGTGCCCCAGCAGGTGCATCCGCTGGCCACTGCCGAGTTGGACTTGGCCGGTTTTGAGCGTGTGCTGCAGAGCACCTTGCGCCTGTTCCGTGTGATTCCACTGGAGGATGCGTTGATCGGGCTGCGCCAGGGCACCTTGCCACCTCGTGCCGCCTGCATCACCTTCGACGATGGCTACCCCGACTGGCTGACCGGCGTGGTGCCCGTGCTGGAGCGCCATGGCGCGCATGCCACGTTTTTTATCACCACGGGCCAGTTCGATGGCGTGCCCATGTGGCACGAGCGCATCCTGCATGCCGTGGCGGCTGCGCCCACCGATGTCGCGCCCATCCAGCTGCTCGACGTGGGCGGGCCGCCCATCGAGATCGGGCAGGGCCCGGCGCGGCGACAGGCCGTGCTGCAACTGGACAGGTTGATGAAGTACCAGGCCCCTGATCTCCGAGAGCGCCTGCTGCAGCAACTGGAACAACACACCGGCGCCGACGTGGGGCAGGTGCCCGTGATGACGGCGGAGAGCCTGCGCGCCATCCACGCCCGCGGTTTCGGCATTGGCGGGCACGCGGTGAGTCACCCCATCCTGCGCCTGTGCACGCCGGACGAGGCCTACCGCGAGATCGCCGGGGCCAGGGAAGCACTCGAGGCCATCATCCGCGCCCCGGTGCGGGCCTTCGCCTACCCCAACGGGGTACCCGACCGCGATTTCTCTGCCGAGCACGTCGCCCTGGTCAAGCGGGCAGGCTACACCGCGGCCGTCACCACGCACTGTGGCGCGGCCACCCGCCACACATCGGCGTTCCAGATTCCGCGTTTCACGCCCTGGGGCCCTTCGGTGCTGAAGATGGATCTGCAGTTCGCGCGCAACCTGACGCAGCCGTCCCGCATGCTGGCAGAACCGCAAGAGCACAGCCGCAAGGTGCTGATGGTGGCTTTCCACTTTCCGCCGCAGGCTGGCAGCAGCGGCATTCTGCGCACGCTCAACTTCGCCAAGAACCTGCCGGCCAATGGCTGGCAGCCGACCGTGCTCACGGTCCATCCCCGCGCGTACGAAGAGCGGCGCGACGACCTGCTCAAGGACATTCCGACCAACATCAAAGTGGTTCGGGCGTTTGCCCTGGATGCCGCCCAACACCTGAGCATCCGCCGCAAATACCCGGGCTTCCTGGCCTTGCCGGACCGCTGGTCCAGCTGGTGCCTGGGTGCCATGCAGGCGGGCCTGGCCGAGATCTGGAAAGAACGTGTCCAGGTGATCTGGAGCACCTACCCCATCGCATCGGCCCACCTGATCGGGCTGTGCCTGCAGAAAACATCGGGCTTGCCCTGGGTCGCCGATTTCCGTGATCCCATGATCAACGGCACCTATCCGGCCGACCCCTTGCAGCGCCGGATGTGGTCCTGGCTGGAGCCGCTGGTCTTCCAGCACGCGACCCGCTGCGTGTTCACCACCGAGCGGGCGGCCGACCTCTACCGGGCGCGTTATCCGCAGGCCGCCGACAAATGCCTGGTGATCGAGAACGGGTACGACGAAGACGCGTTTCTGGACAACCTGCCCAGTCGCCAGGGGGTGCCGCCCGGGGACATCCTCATCCTGCACAGCGGGATCATCTACCCAAAAGATCGCAACCCCGAGCAGTTCTTTGTGGCCCTGGCGCGGCTGGTGCAGCTGGCGGCTCTGCGCGGGCGAACGGTGAAGGTGCGGTTTCGCGCACCGGTACACGACCATGAAGTGGCCGCATTGGCGCAGCAGCACGGCCTGGCCGGCATTGTGGAGGTGGCGCCGCCCATTCCTTACCGGCAGGCCATTGCCGAAATGATGGCGGCCGATCTGCTGCTGGTGTTCCAGGGCAGCCAGTTCAACACCCAGATACCCGCCAAGATTTACGAGTACCTGCGCACCGGCCGTCCGGTGGTGGGCCTGGTGGACAAGACCGGCGACACGGCGCGGCAGTTGCGCAAGTTCGAAGGCGTTGCGCTGGCCGACATTGCCGAGGCGGCCGACATCGAGGCGGTGCTGTCGGCCTGGTTCACGCATCCGCACGCCGACGGGGCCAGCCGCGCGTTCAACCGTGCCGCCATTCAATCGTATTCGCGCAAGGCGCAAGCGGTGGCGCTGGCGCGCATCCTGGGCCAGGCGGCCGGGATCGCGGCTGGTCGTCCTGCCGACGTCTCCCGGGCGGACGCTTGCACCTCCGCCTCAACCGAAAACACGGGAAGCCATGTCGTACCTCGCCACGATTAAGAAGAAGTATTTCCGCAAGACCTTCGATGCCCAATGCCGGGACATCCTGTTGACCGCGCCGATCGAACTGGACGAGCGCAGCGGCGTGGCCGTGCTGAGCCAGACCTACCACCCCGACCTGATGATGTACCTCGTGGCGGCGAAGAGCTTTGCCCAGTACATCAGGCCCGCGCTCTTCGTGATCGTCGACGACGGCCTGCTGCCGGAAGACCGCACGGTCATCCGTCAGCACCTGCGCCGGGTCGAGTTCGTGGACCGGCGCGGCGTGCCCAACACGGTGTGCCCGGCTGGTGGCACCTGGGAACGGCTGCTGAGCGTGGCCGATTTTTGCGAACGCCACGACGTGGTGCAGCTGGATTCGGACACGGTCACGGTCGCTCACCCGACGGATGTGGCCGAGCGCCTGCGCCACAGAGAAGCGTTCACCCTCCCCACCCAGCAGGGCAACCGGTTTGTGTCGGTGGGCGAGGCCAGCGAGACGGTCCGTCAGAGCGACAGCGCTCATGTGCAGGTGCAGGCCGAGAAAAAACTCGGCGAAATCGACGCGTTGCGCCATACCTGCTATATCCGGGGCTGTTCGGGCTTCGCCGGCTTTCCCAAAGGGTCGGTTCACCGCACCGATGTCGAGCGGTTCTCGGCCCTGATGGAGCAGCACCTGGGCCGGGACCTGTGGTCCTCATGGGGCAGCGAGCAGTTCACCTCCAATTACCTGATCGCCAATACCCCGAAGAAAGCCACGCTGCCCTTCGAGCACTACCCGTACTGGAAGCCCGGTATGGACGTCCGGTCGGCCCAGTTGATCCATTTCATTGGCGATGACCGCTTCACCAGTGGCGCCTACGCGCAGACCGCCCGCCAGGCCATCCAGGCGATGCCCACCCAATGAGCGCACCCTCGCTGACCGGCAGCCTGCTCAGGGGCACGGGGTGGACCGTGGGCATCCGCTGGATGTCGAAGTTCCTCGGCGTCATCAGCCTGGCGGTGTGCGCGCGTTACCTCACCCCGGCCGACTACGGCCTGGTGAACATGGCGATGGTGGTGATCGGGTTTTCTCAGGTGCTCGTCGAGTTTGGACTGGACGCCTCGCTGATCCGCAACCAGCAAGCCACCGAGGAACATTACGACACGGCCTGGTCACTCAAGATCATCCAGAGCGTGGTGATCGGCGTGATCGTTTTCTCTGTGGCGATCCCTGTTGGCCAATGGATCGGGGACGAGCGGGTGCCGGCGATCATGATGGTGATTGGCGCTGCCGGCACGCTGGCAGGCTTTCAGAACATCTACGTCGTGAATTTCCGAAAGACCCTGGATTTCCAGAAGGACTTTCTGTTTTCTTTCATTCCCCGGCTGACTTCGTTCTTTGTGACCATTTCAGCGGTGATCGTGCTGCGGGATTACTGGGGCCTGGTGATCGGAATTGCCACGGGGGAAGTCGCCCGGTTCGTGGTCAGCTACTGGATGATCCGACGCAGGGCGCGCTGGTCGCTGGTGCGCTGGCGGGAAATGACCAGTTTTTCCTTCTGGTATTTCCTGGGTGGCCTGTCCCAGTTCACCGTCTACCAGCTCGACCGGGTGTTTGTGGGCCGTCTGGGTGGCGCTGAACAGGTGGGTATTTATGGCGTGGCGCGCGAGGTGGCGTCATTGCCGGGTACCGAGCTTGTGCTGCCCATCGGGCGTGCGCTGCTGCCCACGCTCTCGACATTGAATGACGATCCGGTGCGCCAATCCAGGGCCATCGAAAAAGCGCTGGCCGGTATCACGCTGATCACCGTGCCCATTGCCGTGGGCTTCGTGCTGGTGGCCCGTGAATTCGTTCTCCTGCTGTTTGGCGACAAATGGCTCGAAGCCATTCCGCTGGTGGCCATTTTCAGCCTAGGGGCCATCACGTCCGGCTTTCGATCGGTGGCGCAAAACGTCTTGGTGGTGATGGGGCAGGTCAAGACCAATGCGATGTTGTCGTGGGTGTACGCGCTGGCGGTGCTGGTGGCCATCTATCCGGTCTACACATGGGCCGGGCTCGTGGGGCTGGCCTGGATGTACAACGCCGGCGGACTGCTCTTTGCGCTGGCGCTGGCCACCATGCTGAAGCGGCGGCGCATCATTTCCGGCTGGCGACTGGTGGCGGGTCTGCTGCGGGTGCTGGTGGCGGTGTCGATCATGTACGGGAGCGTCGATTTCATGGCGCCCTTTTTGCCCGAGAACCTGATGCTGGCCTTGCTCGGCAAGGTCGCCGTGGGTGCCACGGTTTACGCGCTGTCCATTTACCTGCTGTGGAAACTCTTTGGCCAACCCGATTCGATTGAAGCCGTGCTGCTGAACCTGGGGCAGGAAACCCTGCACCGCACCCTGGCCCGTCGGGCATCACGCGCTTGACGAGCGAATTCACTCAGCCACCACTTGCCCGAGCGAACCACATGATTGAAAGTGTCTTTTTTATTCCGCTGGCGCAAGGGGATCTGTCCCGCGTGGCCAATACCGTCAACAGCATCCGGACGTTTTGCCGGGATTACCGCATCTACCTGTTGCTGGACGGGCCCAGCGCCGACAGCCTCAATCCGGCCTTGCTCGGCGATGACGTGATCGTTCTGCAGAATCCCGTGCCGACCCGGCGCCATTGGGGAAAGATCTGGGCGATGCAATGTCGGGCCATGGTAGCGGCGCTGGACATCCCGGAGCTGAGTGCGCGGGCCATCTTCGTCAAGATCGATGCCGACGCCATTGTGGTGCGCGCTGGCCTGGTCGAGCGGGCACAGCGCATCTTCGACACCCGCCCGGCGGCCGGCCAGCTGGGCCAGGGCTTCTCCAGCATCCTGGGCGGGCGGCTCAACAACCCCGGCTGGGCCAATTACTACCAGAAGATGATGGGCTGGCGGGGCGCGCTGCGCTTTGTGCGCCACGGCGCCGCCCATGGCCGTGTGGCCCAGGCCTGGGGCGCGTTTGCCCGGTTCCGGCGCTTGCTCAACCTGGCCGCGTCCCACGGCTACGCCTGGGGCGAGTTCGCCATTGGTGGCTCCTACATCGTGCGGCGGGCGGTGGTGGAGTACATGGCGCGCCCCGATGTGCTGGACGACTCGCCCTTCCTGTGGCTGCCCGACACGGGCGAGGACGGGGTCATGACGCCCTATGTGTACGCGGCCGGCTATTCCCTGATGGACGACGGCTCCGACGGCGGCATCTTCGGCGTCGAGGGCAAACAGATCCGCATGCACCCGCAACTGCTGAGGCAGCGCGGGCATTACATCATCCACCCGACCAAATACGGCTACGAAGACGCCGAGGTGCGATGGGATGAGGATCAATTGGTGCAATCGCTTTGTATGGAGGGTCAGGCATGATCGACGATCAAATTTCCGGGGTACTGCAGCCGTTTCGCGACGACGATGTGGTGATCATTCCGAATCCGGGCAATGCGGGCGATTCCTTCATCACTTGTGCCACGTACCAGATGCTGGACGATCTGGGCATTCGGTACCGCGTCGGTTCTCCCTTGGCGACCTACCCGGGTGCGGTGGTGGTGTATGCCGGTGGCGGCAACCTGATTGGCGCATATACCAATGCCATCGATTTCATCCAGCGCAACCACCGCCTGGTGAAGGCGCTGATCGTGTTGCCCCATACCATCGATGCCTTTGACGATGTGCTGGCCGAGCTGGGCGACAACTGCACCATTTTCTGCCGGGAGCAGCGCTCATTTGACCATGTGTCGTCCTGCGTCACACAGGCGCGGGTGTTTATGGCACACGATATGGCGCTGGGCGCCGATCTGCAGCGCATCCGGGCGAACGTCAAGGCCTTGAATGCCACGTCGATGGGCATTCCGCGTTTCAACCGAGAGGATGTGCGCCTGACCTTGATCGCCTATCGGCACATGGTTCGGTCGGGTGGCCGATTCGAGATATTGTCGGCTTTTCGCACCGATGTCGAAAAAACCGATGTGGACATTCCTCCTCACAACTTCGATGTGTCGGCCATTTTTGCCACGCGCGATCTGTCGCCCGAGGCCTGTGCCCGCACCACCGTGCGAATGATGGCCTTTCTGGATCGTTACGCCTGCATCCGAACCAACCGTCTGCATGTGTGCATTCTGTCGCTCATGCTGGGCAAGCGGGTGGAGTTTTACCCCAATTCGTATTACAAGAACGAGGCGATTTATGAGCACAGTCTCCGGTCGCGTTTTCCTTTGCTGATCTGGAAAGGGCGGGCAAAGGAGGCGGGGACAGACGGCGGTAACACACGGGGATTGCCAGACTGGCTCAGTCCCCATGATGCGTGACATCATGATTCATTACTACGTCATCTATTCCGATTCTCCCAAGGGCGACCCCCTGGATCAGGCGCTGGCGTCCAGCGGCGTGCCGTATCGGCTGTTCGGTCGCAAGCTCAGCCTGAAGTACCACCGGCGGTGGCAACTGGTGCTGCTGGGTTTGCCACAATTGCTGTGGCGGTCCTTGGGATTTGCCTGGAATTCACTGGTGCGTGAATCCGTGAAGCCGGATGTGGTACTGGTGGGCTCTCACTTCGAGGCGTTTGCCTTTCTCCTGGCCCGCTTTTTGTCAAGGCGCCCGTTCAAGATCATCTACCTCGGATTCATTTACACGAGCCGGTCCAGCCCGTTGTTGACCCGGTTGCGGAACGCGTACTTTTCTTTTTTGTTCAGGCGGATCGATGCCGTGGTGTGTTACTCGACGCCTGAAGTGGATCGCTATGGTCAGATCTTTCCCCACGCGAGGCACAAGTTCTTTTTCGTTCCGTATGGTCTGCATGTGCCGGTCAGCCGCTATGTGGACCATGGCGAGCCTGCTCAGAACAGATTCTTCAGCGCCGGACGGTCCGGACGGGACTACCCGCTCCTCACCGCTGCGTTTGCCGATCTTGGGCTGCCCCTGACCATTGTGTGTGACCGGCATTCGATGCAGGCGGGCTGTGCCTCGGCCCCCAACATCGAGTGGCTGACGAACTGTCACAACGAACAGTACCTGTCCGAACTGCACGCCTCGACGGTGGTCGTGGTTCCCCTGGCGGTGGACGACATATCAGCAGGTCAGATGGTGATGCTGCAAGCCATGGCGTTTGGCAAGCCCGTCATCGCCACCAGAACCCCCACGCTGCTCGACTACGCAACGGACGATTCGGGTGTGATGCTGGTGTCGCCGGGTGCACGGGAAGAGCTGATGGATGCGGTGAAAACGATCACCGCAGACCCGGCGCTGACCCGCAGCATGTCGGCCATGGCCCGGCGCACATATATGGAGCGCCACACACCGGTCAAGTATGTCCAGAACCTGCTGGCCGTGATCGAGCGGGTGCGCGCGTCCGGCGCGGTTGCGTCCTGACCTTGCAATGCCGAAAGGTGGCAAGGCCCTGGCCTTGCCACCTTCGAATCGGCGCGTGGCGCCGTCAACCTTGGCGTTTACCGGGGCGTGATGGCCCAGGTGGGGTCGGCGGGAAACGCCTTGTCCATGGACGGCGTCATGGCCTTCCATTTGGCGTAGGCCGTGTGACCGTTGGCCACGCCGGCGTTCGCTGCGGCGCCCAGCATGCCCCTGGCATTGGCCGCATAGCCGCTTGCGCTGGTGGGATATCCGCTGGTGATGGTCAGGCTGCTGCAGGGCGTGCCGACATCGGCCGCGTAGTTGGCGGCGAACATCTGCGCCCAGGTGGTCAGGAAAGCCCCGCTGGCATCGACGTTCTTCCAGTAATAGCCGGGCGCCCGGGCGGCGCAGAAGCCGTCCGCGTCGCTCATGAAGCGGCCCACGTTGAAGCGGCTGAACCAATCCAGCGTCTCACGGGCGTTGGGCTCCTTGTTCTCCGTCATCAGGCTGAAGACGATGCCCACGAAATCGTTCTGCCACGGTGGGGTGCTGGTCGTCGAGTGCTGGATCGAGCCCATCGGGGAGACGCTGGCACCGTTCACATACATCTGGCGGTAGTGGGCCAGGTTGTTGTCGAGCATGGTGCGGTAGGTCGCCTTCATGGGGTGCTGGTCGGACAGCGTCGCATGCGCCTCAAACAGGGAACGCAGCGCCCACGCCTGGCCACGCACCTGGTTGCGGTGCACAAGCGCCTTCTCGGCCGAGCGCGCAGCCGATGGCAGGCTGATGACGTTCCAGCTGGCCCAGAACATCATTTCGTCCTGGTAGAACTTGTCACCCGTCAGCAGATAGGGGACGTAGGTGAACGAGGCCTGGTGAGCGGTGTCGGGCGCCCAGATGGTGGGGTCGGTGCTAACGGGAATGGTGGGGCCATTCGAGTGCAACGACACCGTGCGGTGAACGATCGGGTTCACCGGTTGTCCGGTGTTCTCGTCGCGGTGATGGATCGGCACGGCGGCAGCCGCGTCGGCGTTGGCCATCATGCTGGCGCGGAACCGTTCGTCTTGTGTGATGAGGTACATCGCGGTCCAGCGCGGGAGCGGTCCGATGTCGGGGCGCCCGCCCGTGGTGCCGAACTGTGTCTGCAGGAAGACATTGCCCATGGGGCCCAGGTGCGCTTGAGCCGTGCGCCGGTTCGCCAGGTTGGTGGCCTCGGCCTGCCGCGTGGTCTCGCTCACCGCCAGGGTGCGGTCGTAGTTCCACACCGCGCGGCTGGCCATGAAGTTGCCCATGTGGTGGCGCACCTGGATCTTGGGTTCGGCGCCGGCCCATACCACCTTGTGCCAACGGGCGTGGTGGTAGTGGGTGAACACCGGTTGCTGGTGGACCGTGGTGCCGCCGTGTTTCACGGTCAGTTCGTAGGTGATGTTCTTCGGATCGGCCTTGAAGGTCCAGTTGTTCTCCATCACCACGTCGGTGCGGATTTGCTGGCCGGCGTTGTACAGGCGCGTGTCCAGGCGGGCTGTGAGGAAAGGGTGCTCGGCACCGGTGACGCTGTCGCGCAGGGGGGCGGTCAGGGCGAACTCGCTGGCGACGGGGCCGTGCAGCCGGCGCGTGGGAACCGCCTGGCCGCTGTTGCTGGCGGCAATTTGCTGCTTGAGCATGTCCTGCGGTTTGAATACCCAGTTGGTGGGCGCGCCATATTCAGACGTGTTGGTCTGGCTGATGCTGGCCGCGCCGCTGTAGGCAACGCTCACCTGGAAGGCGCCGCCGGCGGGGTTCCGGGTTTTGATCCACACGTTTTCGTAACCGCCACCCGTGCCCAGCTTTTCCGCCATGAACACCGTGCTCTGGCTGTTGATGAGCTTCATGAAGGCTTCGGCAAGCAGCGTCAGCGTGGTGTGGGTGCCGCCCGCCTGGGCCGAGGTGACGGTGTGGGTGAAGGACTGGGTGGTGGTGGTACCCACGAGAGTCAGGGTGATCTGTTCGCCCGCCAGAAACGGCGTGCCGGCGGTATGACCGACGCGGTTGCCGAACTTCACCTTGGTGACCTGGGTGTTGAAGATCTTGGCCACCACTTCCATGTCCCAGACCGGGCTGGCGGGCAGGGTGGCGTTGCTGGGCGCCAGCGCCGCCTTGTAAATGTTGACGATGCGGCGCTCGTTGGCCTGCAGGCCGGTGAGCTGGGCGCTGAGCACGGCGAAACGGGCCGAGCCGTCTCGGTGCGACGAAATTTCGTCGCTCTGCAGCGGCACGGCGGTGTTGCCGACTTTGGCGATGAGCCCCTGCGTCTGGTGCAGCCACTGTCCGGCCTGAAACGGTTGACCAAAGGTCACGGGCACGCTGGTTTGTGCCTGCGCACTGGTGGACACGATTTCGACGCAGGTGATGGCACCAACGGCGCAATCAAAGGGCGCGGTCGCCATGGGCATGGTGGTCGTGGGGGTGGTACTGGTGTCGGTCGTGGGGGGGGGCGTGACCGGCGTGCTGGACTCAACAGGAGCGGTCGTCTCGGGTGAGTCTACCGGCGTGCTGTCGGGGTCGGTTGTATCAATCGGTAGCGTTTCGTCGGAAGGGAACGTCTTGGCCGGGGCCTTGCCGCTTGACTTGGCGGGACTTTTGGCGGTTGCCTTGCTGGCCGATTCCATGGCGGCGAGCGTGGCAGTGGAATCGTCGTCACCACCACCACCACCACAGGCCGCCAGCGTCGTGGCCACGATCACGCCGACTGCCACGGCAATACGGGTGGGTAAAGAATGGGGGCGTGTGGTGTTTGCGGTCATGGTTCTAAAGTCTTTTGCTTCGGAAATGAGATTTGAAAAGCGGTTGAATGCGATGGATGAATCGCTGCACCAACGCTGCAGGTTGGTGATGTCCATGCGGTGGACGCCAATTGCCTGCTATCAATCTCGACTGGGATGAGCTCGACTTTAGGTATCTGCAGAACCCCGTCCGGGGATTTCCCGACGGGATGCCGTGCATCGGGGATGTGCGGAATAAATTGGGAATGAGCGGTCTAATTGAGCGCTTCAATGGCTCGGCCGTTACGTTCTTTTACCAATCGGATTTGGCCGGTGCCGTAGTCTTTCGAAGGTAAACAGCCCGCGTTGTAATACTTTCAAACCACTGTATGGCCTGTGCGTGCTTGTTAAAAGTTTCAGTCGGGCACACAGCCCGAGGTTCGCTGAGTGCAGGGCTGGCCCGGGAGTCGCAGTGGTTCACCTCGGTCCAGCTGTCGTCGGAGATGCCAGCCCATTTGCTCCGACGCCGGGGTGTTCCATGCAGCGATAGGCCGGAAAGGCGCGTTGGCGGTGCTTTCCATCGGGCGTGAACACGCCCGATGGAAAGCACCGCCAAGGTGTGGGCACGAGTGCGCGTCCTGAGGCGTTGCGTGCCTGTCTCAGGCGGGCGTCCAGGCTTGGTGGCCGTGCTGGCATGGCCATGACGGCGTCTCGGCTGGCGTCCATTCGATTTCCGACTTGGGCGACAACGCCCGTTGAGTACCGTTGCAACCCCATTGAATAGGTTGAATTGCATGATGACTTTGCAGGAATTGCAACAAAGTGAAATGAAGGCGCTGAGAGTCGAAAAAGGCATTCTTTCGGGCAAGTTCAAACACATGCACAAAGACACGCCGGAGTACCTGCTCCAGCTGGCACTGATGAAAGATATATCCCAGCGCATCAGACAGCTTGAAAGAGAAGCGAAAGCGGCAGCGGTGGCGGTCACCAATGACGAGGCGGAGTCGCCACCGATACCAGCCTTTCCGGCACTGGTGCCGCAACACACGTGGAACGATGAGTTTCATTTGTCGGTTGATCGCTATGCCGAGGTCATTGATTGGCCGGATTTTGTTGAGCAAAATCCTCACGCACTCCCCAGTCACCATCCGGCTTGGGTGGCGTTGATCGAGAAAAGCTTTGGCCACCAGTCGCTGTTGGTCTGTGCGCGCGATTCACGCGGGCAACTGCTGGGCGGTGCTCCGGTCACCGTGATGTCTTCCCCGCTGTTTGGCAAGTTTGCTGTTTCGATGCCCTATTTGAACTATGGCGGCATCGTGTGCGAGTACTTTGATATCTGCTGTGCGCTGATGGATAGGCTGCGGGAATTGCGTGCAGAGCTGGGTTGGAAGCATGTCGAGATACGTAGCATCCATCCCGGTCTTGGTGATCATCCATCCACCAAAAAAGCATCCATGATTTTGCAGCTGCCCTCAACTGAGGCGGCGCTGGACAAGATGTTGGGCAGCAAGGTGCGTGCGCAATACAAAAAGGCAGAAGCATTTTTGCCTGAGTGCAAGGTGGGCGGAATGGAGCTGCTGGATGATTTTTATCGTGTGTTTGCCCACAACATGCGCGACTTGGGAACGCCCGTCTATGGCAAACAGTGGTTTTCCAATGTTCTGCAACACCCCGGTCTCAATGCGTTCGTTTTGGTTATTTATGTGAATAAAAAACCAGTATCTTGTGCCTTTTTGGTTAACCATGGCAGGTTGATGGAAATTCCATGGGCCTCTACTGTCAAATCAGCCAACAGGTACAACGCCAATATGTGGATGTATCGTCAGGTACTGGCGTTTGCCATCGATCAGGGCTGCCAGTATTTCGACTTTGGCCGCTCAACACTGGACGCTGGAACCTTCAAATTCAAGAAGCAGTGGGGTGCGGAACCCTGTCAGAATTACTGGTATTGCTTGCTGCCGGAAAACGCTGCCAAGCCTGAGCTTAATCCGGACAACCCCAAGCTTAAGTTGTTCATCGCGCTGTGGAAGTTCATGCCGGTGTGGCTGACCAAGATTATTGGTCCAGCTGTTATCAGAGGAATTCCGTGATCATTGGCGTTTACGGCCCATTTGTCGGCAAGCTGTGATCGCCGTCGCAGACGGGTGTCGCCTGTCAAAGCCAAGCTTGACTCTTTGACGGCATCGTTCGTGCGTCGTCAGCGCATGCCACGGTGCTGGTTGGCATGGGAACAACCATTTTTCAGTGGGCGATCGCTCGGTGGCGCCGGCCATGCCGTTATGAAAATGGGGTGCGCCATTGAGATCATCGAGAAGCAAATGCTTGCTCTTCAGGGGTGTGGGCGTTTGCGCCAGTTGGGCGAAAGGGTCTTGCCAGCGATAAATGCCCCGCGGCATTCCATTCCATGTTGTCCTGTTGGATCAATGGGGCGCTATCGTGCGACATGGTGCGTCCTTCCCGTTGATGGACTTTTGTTTGTCGATGCCAGGGTTGTTGCCATGCACCACGGCGTTTCACTCCCGGGTCATTGCCGTGTTTGCGCCCGTCTCCCATGCATGCCAGGCGTTGGACAACGCCTGTCCCACCATGACCAAAGGCCATCTTGATAGCCCTTCATGCAACAAGCACCATCGTTGCGTAATAACGGTAACCAGTTGATTCTGAATAAGCGCCGATTCACTGAAATGATGAGCATTTCATATTAGCCACTGGGCAGAATGCCCTGCGCCGGAGCCACTGTTGGCCTGGTGCGCGACGCGGTCATGCGTGTCGGCGCTCTCAGCACATAGCGCTCTTTCAACCAGCATTCGTCAGGCAGGAAACATATGAAAGTCACAGTCGTTGGTTCGGGTTACGTGGGTTTGGTCAGCGGGGCCTGCCTGGCCGAGGTGGGCAATGATGTGCTCTGCCTCGACGTGGATGCCGAGAAGATCCGCATCCTGGAAGCGGGTGGCATCCCCATCTTCGAGCCCGGCCTGCAGGAGATGGTGCAGCGCAACGTGGCGGCGGGGCGGCTGCGCTTCACCACCGACGTGGAGCGCGCCGTGCACCACGGCACCATCCAGTTCATTGCCGTGGGCACGCCGCCCGACGAAGACGGCTCAGCCGACATGCAGTACGTGCTGGCCGCCGCGCGCAACATCGGCCGGCTCATGACCGATTACAAGGTGGTGGTGGACAAGAGCACCGTGCCGGTGGGCACCGCCGACCGGGTGAACGCGGCCATTGCCGAGGAACTGCAGAAGCGCAACGTGAACACGCCCTACGCCGTGGTGTCGAACCCCGAGTTCCTGAAGGAGGGCGCGGCGGTGGAGGACTTCATGCGCCCGGACCGCATCATCGTGGGCGCCAGCGACGAGCAGGCGATCCTGCTCATGCGCGCGCTGTACGCCCCGTTCCAGCGCAACCGCGAGCGCCTGGTGATCACCGACGTGCGCAGCGCCGAGCTCACCAAGTACGCTGCCAACGCCATGCTGGCCACGCGCATCAGCTTCATGAACGAGCTGGCCAACCTGGCCGAAGCCCTGGGTGCCGACATCGAGATGGTGCGCCAGGGCATCGGCGCCGACCCGCGCATCGGTTACCACTTTCTCTACCCCGGCTGCGGTTACGGCGGTTCCTGTTTTCCGAAGGATGTGAAGGCGCTCATCAGGACCGCTGCGGGCGAGGCCGATCTGCAGCTCAAGGTCCTCACCGCGGTGGAGGCGGCCAACACGGCGCAGAAACACGTGCTGGGCCGCAAGGTGAAGCAGCGCCTGGGCAGCGACCTGGCCGGGCGCCATTTCGCCATCTGGGGGCTGGCCTTCAAGCCCAACACCGACGACATGCGCGAGGCACCCAGCCTGGCGCTGATCGCCGACCTGCTGGCCGCAGGCGCCACCGTGACCGCGTACGACCCGGTGGCCATGGACGAAGCCCGGCGGGTGCTGGGCGAAGAGCCTCGCGTGCGTTACGCCGGCTCGCCCAATGAGGCCCTCAGCGGTGCCGATGCGCTCATCATCGTCACCGAGTGGAAGGAGTTCCGTAGTCCGGACTTCGATCTCATCAAGGCCAGTCTGAAGCAACCACTGATCGTTGACGGGCGCAATCTCTACGACCCGAAGCTGGTTCGCGGCATGGGCCTTGAATACCTCGCCATCGGCCGCTGAACGTGCGCGCCTGCGGGCGCTTTTTCGTGCCCTCCATGTCCACCGACCTTTTTCAGACGCCCGCGTGGTTCGACAACCTGCGGGCCACGGGCTTCGTTGAGCCTCCGGTGGTGCATTCGGTGGCGCTGATCGCGGCTGACGCCATCGAAGCCGATCCCGCCCGGTTGCTGCTGATGCCCCGGGACGGCGGGCGCGCGCTCGGTGCGCTGAGCAATTACTACAGCTGCCTCTACGGCCCCGTTGGCCGTCCGGAAACCCTGGACGAGATGAACCTCGTGCGCTGGCGCGATGCCGCCCGTGCCATTCGCGGTTTGCCGGGCAGCTCGGTCTTGCACCTGCAGCCGCTCGATGCCGAGGCCCCGTGGCTCGGCCCGCTGGAGGAGGCGCTGCAAGCATCGGGTTACCAGACCGACCGCTACTTCTGTTTCGGCAACTGGTACCAGCCAGTGGCGGCCGGGGGGTTCCACGCCTACTGGGCCGCTCGTCCGTCTGCCTTGCGTCACAGCGTGGAGCGGGGGCGTCGGCGCCTGGACAAGACGGGGAGCTGGCACATCGAGATCGTGCAGGACGACGCTGCCCGCGTGGAGACCGCCATCTCGGCCTACGAGGTCGTTTACGCCAGCAGCTGGAAGCCGGCCGAGCCCTGTCCGGCGTTCATGCCGGGGCTGATCCGCGCGGCGGCGCAACAAGGCTGGTTGCGACTGGGGGTGTTGTGGCTCGACGGTCAGCCGGTGGCCGCGCAGGTGTGGCTGGTGGCCGCTGGGAAAGCCAACATCTACAAGCTGGCCTATGTCCGGGGGCGAGAAAAGCTCTCGGCTGGTTCGGTGCTCACCACGGCCCTCATGCAGCACGTGCTCGACACCGATGGCGTGCACGAGGTGGACTACCTCAGTGGCGACGACCCGTACAAGGCCGACTGGATGGCGCACCGCCGTGAGCGCGTGGGCCTGGTCGCATTTGATCTGCGCCGATGGCGCGGGGTGGGTGCAGCGGTCCGGCACACGGCCGGGCGGCTGCTGAAACGTTTGCGGGCTTGAGCGTTTTCGGGTCCGCGCGACAGGCTCTGCGCTCCCGTACCCGCCGCCTTCGCCCTTGCCGTGCCGATGCAGCGACGGGCAGTAAACAGCTTCAGGCCAGGGTTCAACCGCATTGGCTTACGCCAAACTGAATTTTCATTCTCCTGGCCCTCTTCAAAGGCGCCATCCGATCAGTGGAGTTGATTGCATGATTAGCGGTGGAAATATCCCGTACCTCTCTCGCCGAGGGCTATCGCAGCACGTGATTTTTTGTATTAGACGCGTCATTTCCCGTGGCTGCATTTTCTGTGGTCCTGTTTCTTCCTGTCGCATGTGGGTGCAATCGGGCCATGCCCGCCACGGGTGAAGCCAGCTGAACACTTCTGTGTGCAGGGTTCTCGCATGTTGTAAGCGGGTACACCTGCTCACATTCGGCGCCGCGTCGGCCGAATGACCGGTTCGGCCGTACACGCAATGTTACGGGTACCGGGCTGCCTTCGCTGATGATCGCTCTCGGCCGAACAAAAGCAACGTCCGGCGCAACAGGCTCTCGGCACCCTGTTACCAACAAAGAGCCGAATTCACTCTTGTATTGATTAAGCTGGGTCCAGCGTCCCTGTGGCATGCCTTGGTCAATCGAACACTCTGAGCCCCGACATGAGCCAACTATTGCTTGAACAGACAGAATTCTCCACCTGTTTTGCAGGTCGTGAAGTGAAGCCTGGACGCGACACCCAATTGATGCGCCGCGTGTACCAGTTTCGATATGAGGTGTATTGCAACGAATGCGGTTTTCTGGATGGACAGGATTACCCCGATCAGATAGAGACCGATGAGCACGACGCGGGCTCTTCCCATTTTGCCTCATTCAATCAGCAGGAAGAATTGGCCGGTTATGTGCGGCTCGTGCGCCCGGATGCGATTCAGACCTTTCCTTTCCAGAACCACTGTGTCACTTTGCTCAACGGTGTTGAACTGCCGCCAGCGGCGAAGTCGGCAGAGATCAGCCGGCTGATGGTGCGCCAGGATTACCGTCGGCGCCAGCCCAGTCGCCAGGAGCTGCTCGACGATTCCCCTCAGATTCTGTTGAGCCTGTACCGCCAGATGTATGAATACAGCCTGAAGGGCGGCATTCGCTACTGGTACGCCGCCATGGAGCGGTCATTGGCCCGCGCCTTGACCCGCATGGGCTTCTCCTTCCGCCAGATTGGCCCGGCCACCGACTATTACGGTCCGGTGGCGCCGTATGTGGCCGATCTGCGCGAACTGGAAGCGCGACTGGCCGAATTGAATCCAGCTTTATTGGCCTGGATGCGGAGTTCGCTGGCCGATACGGTGCAGGCATGAGTTTGCAGGGATGAGCCTGTTGTCGCATCTGCCCGCGGGCGCGGTGAGGCGCTTGCGGCGCTGGATGCTCGCCCAGGGGCGCAAGGCCGACCCGCTGCGCCTGCTCTCGATTTCCCGGGAGCGCGCCACGCGCGTGGCCCGATGGGCTGCTCAAAGCAGCCCGGCGTATCGGCAATTGCTGGAAGAACAAGGGCTGGATCCCGGTCGGGTGGGGCCTTCCACCCCCTGGCAGCAATTGCCGGTGTTGACCAAAACCAATACCTTTGGGCGGTTTCCGGTCGAATCGTTGTCCCGGCCGCTGCCACCGTCGGATCTGGCCGATGTGCTGACGAGTTCGGGCCGCGGCGGGCGCAGCTTTGGCTTTCGACTGACCGCCCGGGAGCAGCACGAAGAGGCCTGGTTCGACATCGACCTCGGTCTTCAAGACGTGTTTGGCGTCGATGAAAAGCCCACGCTGTTGGTGAACTGCCTGCCCATGGGCGTGGTGTTCCCCTCCCGCGCGGTCACCGTGGCCAATGTAAGCGTGCGCGAAGACATGGCCTGTTCCATCTTGCGCGACATCGGGCCCCGCTTTGCGCAGACGCTGGTCTGTACCGATCCACTGTTTGTGCGGGCGCTGCTGGAGGAAGGGCGGGCCGCCGGAGTCGACTGGGCGGCGCTCAACACCAGTGTGATCGTGGGAGAAGAGGTGCTGGTGGAAGCCCAGCGCGACCACATCGCCGCCCACATGGGCATCGCCATCGACGCACCAGCAGAAGACGTTGCCAGCCGCCTCGTGGGGAGTTCGTATGGGGTGGGTGAACTGGGTTTGAATCTGCTGTTCGAGACGCGCGACACCATCCGCATACGGCGCGCCCTGCGCGATCAGCCGGCGTTGGCCGCGTGGCTGTGTGGCCCGTCGAATGGCGCCGCGCTGCCATCCCTTTTCTGCTTCAACCCGCTGCGCTGCTTTCTGGAGGTGCTCGACCCCGACGCCGACGGCTACGGTGAACTGTGCGTGACCTTGCTGGACCGGCACGCGGTCATTCCGTTGCCCCGATACGCCACTGGGGACCTGGCCCGAATACTGAGCGCGGCCGACGCGCAGCAGGTCGCTCGCATGGCTGGGGCGGCGGTGCCATGGTTACCGGTGGTGGCGCTCAAAGGCCGGTTGAAAGACCGGCAGCCGGGCCTGCCGTCGGTGGAGAGCCTCAAGGAATTGCTCTACCAGGACCACCATCTGGCCGACCAGCTCACCGGGGCGTTCCGTCTGAGTACCGGTACAGACGGTGTGGCCCAGGTCACGCTGCAAGCCGGCAGTGAGTCCGCGGCCGCCGATCCGGGTCTCGCGGCGCGCGTCACCGCCCTGGCCGCACGGCACGGCATGGGCGATCTGACCGTCCACGTCGTGGGACCGGCCGATTTCCCCTGGCGCCCCCGCCTGGATTACGAACGAAAGTTTTCCTATCTGGAGACATGACGCGTGTTGCATTGTCGAGATGCTTTACACCGTTTTGATGGCAGCAATTGGATACATTTGCAATTCGTTTGATTTCAATGGCTTAGGTGAATTTCGACAGGCTGGCATGGATGCTGCCTTAGATTGATCGGCAGGCGATGTGCCTCCTCATCCCATCTAAAGGAGTTTCCATGATTAAGTCGAAAGTTTGTCAGGCAATTGCAGCGGCCGTGCTGTCCCTGGGTGCCGCTGGTGCGGCCAACGCCATTGTCATCACCGCGGGGGACTACAAGTTCACCATTGACAACTACGACGTCGGCAACGTGGGTTATACGGGCACCGGCGTGCTGTGCCAGAACAGCACGACGGCTTGCGATGCCAACTCGTTGGGTGCACCCGGGATGGGTTCTGTCGATACCGCCGGTATTTTCTCGGTGGCCTTGATCACCAATACCTCTTTGAACCAGGTTATCTTCCAGAAGGGCGGCGCCGACGGTTATCTGACCGGTGTGTTTGGTGGATTGGTTGATCACACGGTTGAAGCTGTCTGCGGTACGGTCAGCGGTTGTAACGTGAATGCCTATTCCCAGGGTGGCTTCTTCAATCTCTATCAGAATGCGCAGGATTACAATTACGCGGCAGGGCCCCAGGCTTCGCTGGCTGCCGGCACATTCTCCGGCATCACCGACGGTTCGCTCTATCTGGCCGGTGTATTCGCACCTGGCGCTGTGGCCGGTGACACCACCACCACCTATGTCTCGAATTACCTCACCTCGACGCTGGCCGGTGCCGGCCAAGGTTTCCTCGATGTGGTGGGCGGCTCGGCTTACAGCACCTTCAACACCAATTCCCTGACGGACGCCAATGGCAACAAGCGCGATCTGTTCCTGGACGTGACGTTCAATGACGTGGGCGCCGCTGGCTCGCAGTACGGATGGACCGTTCGCTCCACTGGCGCGGTGACCGGCCAGGCCGTTCCCGAGCCGGGCTCTTTGGCCCTGATTGCCCTCGCGCTGATGGGTGCTGGTGTGGCCACGCGCCGCAAGGCCTGAGGCAGGTACTGTGTTTGCCAACGCCTTTTGAGGGTGTAATTCCTTCCGGAGCTTGGCAAAATTGACCAGACACCCCGCCTTGGCGGGGTGTTTTCACGTCTGGCGGGTGCAAAGTTTGGAAAAATTTGCCGACGCGGTGGCACCGAGCGGTGTCGTCTGGCTGCCGCCTGTCGACATGGCGGGGTGATTGTGTTGCCATATGTAAGAGGAGCAGTGCCCCAGCCGGCGGCGGTCGCCGGGGGTGGCGGATGTTCCACGGTCAGCCGAGCCTACTCAGCCAGCTAATGAGAACCGTTTCACTTTCCCGCAGGGCCTGTTCGCTGGAGCAGGTGTGGTCGGCCTGGGCCAGCGCATGGCGTGTGAGGCCCGGTTGCCGGGCCCAGTTCGCCCAGCGGGGGTGGGTGTTGGCGTATTCCACAAACTCCTGCGCCGTCAGGTCGCGCTCACTCAGCAGGAGCAGGATCGCACCCGGAAAGCGCTGCCAGCCCGCCGCCATGTGGTCTTGGAAGCTGGGCTGGGGCTGGGGAGGGCGCTGCATACCGCGCAGGTTGGCCAGCAGGTCGCGCAGGGCCTGGCGCCCGACGGCGCCGGTCAGCAGCTTGCGCCAGAACGCCGGCTCTCGCAGGCGCTGCCGGTAGTAGTGGCGCACCGTCGTGCGCGCCAGGCTGGCTTCAGAGCGGACCCAGGGGTTCAACAGCGCCAACCCGGCCAGCCGTGGGTCGGCGGTGGCCGATGCATAGATCAGGCTCGCCGATGCGCCATCGCACAGGCCCCACAAGACCACCCGCTGCACACCGTCGCACGCCGCCACCGTGTCCACCGCCGCGGCGATGTGGGGGGTGGCGTGATCAAAGGGCACGGGTTCTCCCGGGCTGTCGCCCATGCCGGGCAGGTCAAAACGCAGGACGGTGTGGCCCTGGCGGGCCAGCGTCCGGGCCAACCGCAGGAACTGCCGGTGGCTGCCCACCCGGTACTGCGCACCGCCCACCACGATCACGACGGCGGTGCCCGAGGCGCGCGTATCGGCTGCCGGCCGGCTCAGGATGCCGAGCATGGGCGCGCCGCCCGGGTCCATCCACAGCGCCTGTTCGTCGAGGGACGTCATGCGGCGTCTCCCGCGCTCAGTGCCGAAACCGTGGCGGCGATCAAATCCGGCGCGTCATCGGTGCCGGTCTGCTGCCAGAAGGCGGGCGCGGTCACGGTGCGCGCCTGCACCGACCAGCCGGCGGCGCGCCAGGCGTCCAGCTGCCGTTCGGTGGCCGGGCTGGGCGCTGCGGCGGGTTGCAGCGCGGTGTCGATCCAGACGAGGCGGCGGGCGCCGCTGGCCACGGGCGGCACGAGCCGCGCCTGCTGCAGGCCGCGGGCCAGCGCGGGCGTGAGGGTGTAGCCCGCGATCTCCACCGGCTCCCCCCGTTCCAGTCGCTTCGCCGGGGTGTCGGCGCCGCTGGCGCTGGCGCTGGCGCCGGCGCCCAGCCACTGGCTGGCCGCGTGCAGCCGCAGGAACTGCTGCAGCGCCTGCGGGCCACTGGCCACGGGCTGCCACAGCAGCAGGCCGGTGGCCTGTTCCGCTGGCGCCCGTGTCGCCGTGTCGGTGGCCAGATCCGATGCCAGCAGCGCCCCCGTGCGCAGGCCCCAGAGCCACACCGGTCCGCTGGCGTGGGCGGCGAGCCAGTCCAGCCCCAGGCGGGCATCGGCTTGCCAGTCGCTCCACAGCGCGTCTTCGAACGCGCCGGCACTGTCGCCGCAACCCAGCAGGTCGATCTGCAGCACGGCATAGCCCGCCCGGGCCAAGGCGCGCGCCTGGCGGGCAACCAGGCGCCGGCTGTTGTTGAGTTCCTCGGCGAAGGGGTGCAGGTAGAGCACGCGGCCACGGGGCGTGCCCGCGGGCGCATGGAAGAGGCAGAAGCGCTGGCCAGTGGCGCGCGAGCCCGGCGCGGCGGGCAGGAAGAACGCCTGCGGCAGCCCCGCGCCCGGCCCGGCGTTCACGTGCCTTGTCCGGCCAGCGCCTGCTCCACCAGTTCGCTCAGGCTGCCCACGGTGGCGAACACCGCGCCGTTGAGGTCGTCGTCGCTGAACGCAATGCCGAAGTGCGCCTCCAGCCCGGTGATGAGCGCCAGCACCGCCATGGAATCCAGTTCGGGCAGGGCGCCCAGCAGGGGCGTGGCGGCGTCAAAGCCGAGCGCGCGGCCCTGCAGGTTGAGGGCGTCGTCCAAGACGCGGAGAAGGTCGGGTGTCACGGTCATAAGGGAGTCCTGCGGCGGCAATGGCCCTCGATTCTAGAGAACCGGCCCGTGCCATCGTGTCAGCGCGGCGCTGTGCAGTTCGTGGAAGGCGATGCCGTAACATGCGCCGCATGACGTTTGTACCGGATTTCAAGGGTGGCATTCCGCCCGTCCTGCTGCACCACCTGCCCGAGCGCGGGGCGGCTTGCTGGCCCGGGCACATGGCCCTCACGCACGACGGACAGCAGTGGTCGTATGCCGAATTGCAGGCCTTGGTCGAGCGCTGCCGCGCCGGGCTGCAGCAGCTTCCGCTGGCGCCCGGCGCCCGCGTGGCGGTGTTCCTGGAAAAGCGCCTCGAAACCGTGGTGGCCAGCTTCGCCGCCACCGCCGCTGGCGGCGTGCTGGTGCCGGTGAACCCGGTGTTGAAGGCGCCGCAGGTGGCGCACATCCTGCAGGACGCGGGCGCGCAGGTGTTGGTCACGTCGCGCAGCCGCCTGCCCGGGCTGCTGGACGTGCTGGTCGACTGCCCGGCCCTGCGCCACGTGGTGGTGTGCGACGCCGACGCGCCACTGGTCAACCCCGGTGGCATCGACGCCTGCACCTGGAACACGCTGCTGTCGGCCACCCCGGCCGAGGCCGCGCCGCCCCGGCTGGAAACCGATGTGGCCGCGATCTTCTATACCTCCGGCAGCACCGGCCGGCCCAAGGGCGTGGTGCTGTCGCACCGCAACCTGGTGGCCGGGGCCACCAGCGTGGCGGCCTACCTGCAGAACCACGCTGGCGACGTGCTGCTGGCGGCGCTGCCGCTGTCGTTCGATGCCGGCTTCAGCCAGCTCACCACCGCGTTCCTGGTGGGCGCCCGGGTGGTGTTGCTCAATGTGCTGCTGCCACGCGACGTACTGCGGGCCATGGAGGCCGAGCGTGTGACCGGCCTCACGGCGGTGCCGCCGCTCTACATGCAGCTGGCCGCGCTGCCCTGGCCGGCGCCGGCCGCGCAGCACCTGCGTTACTGGGCCAACACCGGCGGGCGCATGCCGCGCGCCACGCTGGAGCAATTGCGTTCGAAGGCGCCCGCTGCGCTGCCCTTTCTCATGTATGGCCTGACCGAAGCGTTCCGGTCCAGCTACCTGCCGCCGGACGAGGTGGACCGCCGGCCCGACTCGATGGGCCGCGCCATTCCGAATGTGGACCTGCGGGTGGTGCGCGAGGACGGCAGCGAGTGCGCGCCTGACGAGCCGGGCGAGCTGGTGCACCGCGGCCCGCTGGTGGCCCAGGGCTACTGGAACCGCCCCGAGGACACCGCGCAGCGTTTTCGCCCCTGGCCGCCTGCGCCGTCAGCCGGTGGCAGCGTGGTCGAGCGGGCGGTGTACTCCGGCGACACGGTGCGCCGCGATGCCGATGGCTTTCTGTACTTCGTGGGCCGGCGTGACGAGATGATCAAGACCTCGGGTTACCGGGTGAGCCCGACCGAGGTGGAAGAGGGCGTGTACGCCAGCGGTCTGGTGCAGGAGGTGCTGGCCGTGGGCGTGGAGCACGAGCAGCTCGGCCAGGTGATCCATGTGGCGGCGGTGCCATCACCAGCTGCCAGCGGCGATGCGGTGGCCGACACAGCCGCGCTGCTGGCGCACTGCCGCGCGCTGCTCCCGGCCTACATGGTGCCCGCCGCCGTGCACTGGACCGCTGAGCCGCTGCCCCGCAATCCGAACGGCAAGCTCGACCGCCCGCGATGGAAAGCCGAACATGAACGCATTTGAAACCGCCGGGGGCGAGCTGCAGCTGGGCGGCGTACCCCTGTCGCGTCTGGCCCGGCGGGTCGGGCAGACCCCTTTTTACGCCTACGACCGCGGCCTGCTGGCCGCGCGGGTGGGCGCCGTGCGCGCCGCGCTGCCGCCCGGCATCGGCCTGCACTACGCCGTGAAGGCCAACCCGATGCCGGCGCTGGTGGGCTTCATGCGCCCGCTGGTGGACGGGCTGGACGTGGCCTCGGCCGGTGAAATGGCGGTGGCGCTGGACGCCGGTGCCGACCCGGCGCATGTGAGCTTTGCCGGCCCGGGCAAGCGCGAGGTGGAACTGCAGCAGGCGGTGGCCGCCGGGGTGCTGGTGAACCTGGAGTCGTTCCGCGAGGTGGCGTTGCTGGCCGCCGCGTCGCAGCGCCAGGGCCTGTCCGCTCGCGTGGCCGTGCGGGTGAACCCCGACTTCGAACTGCGCGGCGCCGGCATGCGCATGGGCGGTGGCGCCAAGCCCTTCGGTGTCGATGCCGAGCAGGTGCCGGCGCTGCTGGCCGAGATCGGCGCGGCCGGGTTGCAATTCGAAGGTTTCCATCTTTACCCCGGCTCCCAGAACCTCAAGGGCGAGCTGATCGCGCAGGGGCTGCGCGAGTCGTGCGAACTGGTGTTGCGGCTGGGCCAGCACGCTCCCGCACCGGTGCGCCAGGTGAACCTGGGCGGTGGCTGGGGCATTCCGTATTTCGGCGGCGAACGCGCCCTGGATCTGGGGCCGGTGACCGACGCGCTGGCGCAGGTGCAGGCGCGTCTGCTGGCGGCCTGGGGGCAGCAGACCCGCGCGGTGCTGGAGCTGGGCCGCTACCTGGTGGGAGAAGCCGGCGTCTACGTGGCCCGTGTGCTGGACCGCAAGAACTCGCGCGGGCAGGTGTTCCTCGTCACCGACGGCGGCCTGCACCACCACCTGGCCGCGTCGGGCAATTTCGGGCAGGTGATCCGGCGCAACTACCCGGTGGCCGTTGGCCACCGCATGGGCGAGGCGGCCACGGAAACCGTTTCCGTGGTCGGCCCGCTGTGCACGCCGCTGGACGTGCTGGCCGAGCGCGTGGAACTGCCCGAGGCGCTGCCGGGTGATCTGGTGGTGGTGTTCCAGTCGGGCGCCTACGGCCCGAGCGCCAGCCCGCAGGCTTTTCTGGGCCACCCCCCCTGCGTGGAAGTGCTGGTGTAGGGGTGGCAGGCGCCGCCGCCCTGCGGGGTGCTTCACGGCTGGGCCTGGCGCTGCTGGCGCTGGCCTTCGCCGTGGCCGGGCTGGGGCTGGGTTCGCAGCACCCGGTGGCGCCGGGGCTGGTGGTGGCCTTGCTCGGTGTGGCCGCGCTGCAGGTCGCGCGCCAGCCCACCGGCTGGCTGTTCTGGTTCCCGGCGCTGCTGCCCATCCTGAATTTTTCCCCCTGGACCGGCTGGTGGCTGCTGGACGAGTCCGACCTGGCGGTGCTGGCCATTCTGGCGGGCGGCTACGGCCGCTGGGCCTGGGAGCTTCAGCCCGGTCGGACCGCAGCGGCCGGTGCATGGCCCGGCTGGCGCAGTCCGCATGGCCTGGGCTGGTGGTGCCTGGCGCTGGTGCTGACCATGGCCATGGGCATCTGGCGCGGGTTGTGCGACGCCGGTGGGCTGCGCGTGGACCACCCCGGGGCGCTGCTGGACGGCCTGTACGCCGGCTACGACGCGCCCTGGAACACGCTGCGGGTCGCCAAGAGCCTGCTGTGGCTCTTGCTGCTGATGCCGCTGCTGCGACACCGAGCGGCCACGCCGACCACGCCCGCCGGCCTCCTGCTGGCGCGCGGCATGGTCGCGGGCCTGTCCATCACCTGCCTGGTGGTGCTCGTGGAGCGCCAGCTGTACGCCGGCGTGCTGGACTTCACGCGCAGCTACCGCACCACCGCGTGGTTCTGGGAAATGCATGTGGGCGGTGGTGCCATTGATGCCTACCTGGCGCTGGCGACACCGTTTGCTTTCTGGGCCGTGTGGACGGCCCCGCGTGGCGGGCGCTGGTGGGCGGCGCAGGGTCTGCTGTGGCTCACGGTCTATGCGGTGCTGACCACCTATTCGCGCGGCATCTACGCGGCCGCGCTGATCACGCTGGTGTGGATGGCGCTGGCGGCCTGGCGCTGGCGCCTGCCCTCGGTCGCGGGTCCGGGCTGGCCGTCCCGCTCGCTGGCGATGGTGGCCCTGGTGCTGGTGGTGGAGAGCGCGGTGGTGCTGGGTGGCGGGGCCTTCATGGGGCAGCGGCTGGCGCAGGCCAACACCGACCTTGTGGGCCGCTGGACGCACTGGCGCGCGGGCTTGTCGCTGCCGAAGACGCCGTCCGACACCTGGCTGGGCATCGGCTGGGGCCGATTGCCCGCCCGCTACAGCGCGGAGGTGGCGGGCGGCGAGTTTCCGGGGCAGGCCCGCTGGGAGCAGGACGCGCAGGGCCGCGCGCAGGTGCTGCTGTCCGGCCCGGCCACCCGGGCGGACATCGGGACGCACTTTGCGCTCACCCAGCGCGTGCCCCTGCAGACCGGGGGGCGCTACACCGCCTTCGTGCAGGCCGAGTCAACGGAGCCGGTTCGGCTGTTTCTCAGCCTGTGCGTGCGCCACCTGCTCCACAGCGAGCACTGCCAGGGTCGCCTGATCGAGTTCAACGACCGGGTGGGCGATGGATCGGGATGGCGACCGGTGCCCCTGGATGGCCCCGCTTTCGAGCCGCGGCACCGCTGGGGCGGCTCGCTGCGCGGGGTGTGGGCCGTGTCGGTGGTCGAACCGGGGCAGCAACTGCGCCTGCACGCCATGGCCTTGCATGCCCCGGACGGCACGCAGTTGCTGAAGAACGGGCACTTTGTGCACCGGTTGCAGCATTGGTTACCGGCCGCGCGCTCGTCTTTCCACCCGTGGCACATCGACAACCTGTACCTGGAGACGCTGATTGAACGCGGCTGGGTGGGCCTGCTGGTACTGGGCGCCTGGATGGCCGCGGTGGCCTGGGCGTTGCTGAGCCGGGCGCGCCGGGCCGATGCGCTGGCCTGGGTGTTCTTCGCTTCCCTGCTGGGCATGGGCGCATTGGGCGCGGTCATCAGCGTGCTGGAGCTGCCGCGGGTGGCGCTGCTCGGCCTGATCGTGCTGGCCGTTGCCCATCACACCGTGGATCAGACCCCCGGCCCCCACGCGGCCTTCGTGCGCGAGGCTTGAGGGCCGCCACCGGCCTGGGCGCGCAGGGCCCGATGGCGGGTGCCGCGTCGGCGTCACCGGCGCCCGCGGGTCCGTCCCACTGACGTTGCGCAGTGGGTTGGACGGTGCGCAGGGGCCTGGCGGCCGGGTTCACCCATCCTGGGGTACACGCGCCTGGCTGTGCACTTTATTCGCACCCCGACCCTTGTCAGGCATGCCGTTTGCCCTATCGAACCGAAATTTTTGCCCCCGCGTTGTAGTGCTTCGCACCCTTGCCCGGGGGTGTATGGCGTGCCGTGCGGCGCGTCAGGTCAACAAGAACAGGAAGGCCAGCGTTTGATCAAGATCTTCAACCATTACTTTCATCGCCGCACCGTTTTGCAGGTGGCGCTGGACATGGGACTGGTGGTCGGTGCCCTCATGGTGGCGCTGTATGTGCAGTCCAACGCCGCCGAATGGCCCGGCTCCATCGTCACCGAGGGTCTGGTGCGCGGCATGCTCATGGCCCTGGGCATGCTGGCGGTGAATTCCGCGCTCGGCTTTTATGAGCGTGCCCGCAGCACGACCACCGGGCAGATGCGCGCCCGCGCCGTGCTGTCCTTCCTGCTGTCGGGCGCTATCGCGGTGGGCGTGCTGTGGCTGCTGCCCCTGGAAATGGAATACGACAGCCGGTGGGTCGCCCTGATCGTGCTGGGGACCACGGGTTTCATGCTGACCCACCGCGTGCTGGTGGGTGAAATGCTGCCCAGTACGCTCACGCGGCGCAAGGTGCTGGTTTTTGGAACGGGCGAGCCCGCCCGCTCCGTCGGCCGTGCCCTGCAGGAAACCGGGGCCAATGTGGAGCTGGTCGGCTACCTGGCCAGCCCGAACGAGACCGAGCACCAGGTGGCCACCTGGACGTCGCTGGGCGCGGACGAACGCCTGGACGAGGTGGCCCGGCGACTGGGGGTGGACGAAATCGTGGTCGCGCTGGCCGAGCGCCGCGGCGGCAGCATGCCCATGCGCGAATTGCTGGACTGCAAGCTGCAGGGCGTTCGGGTGTCGGGCATCGCGACCTTCTTCGAGCAGAACCTGGGCCAGATCCGGCTGGATTCGATCTCGGCCGGCTGGCTGATCTTTGGCGAAGGCTTCGATCAGGGCTTTCTGCGCACGTCCATCAAGCGCCTGTTCGACATCGTCGGGGCGCTGGTGCTGATCGTGCTCACCCTGCCGCTCATGCTGCTGACGGCGCTGGCGATCAAGCTGGAGAGCCCGGGGCCGGTGTTCTACCGCCAGCAACGCGTGGGGCAGGGCGGCCAGCCGTTTGACGTGGTGAAGTTCCGCAGCATGCGCACCGATGCCGAGAAAGACGGCGTGCCGCGCTGGGCATCGGCCGCCGACAGCCGTGTCACGCGCGTGGGCCGGATCATCCGCAAGGTGCGCATCGACGAGCTGCCCCAGCTCTTCGGCGTGCTCCTGGGCCACATGAGCCTGGTGGGTCCGCGACCCGAACGTCCCTATTTTGTCGACCAGCTCAAACAGGACATCCCGTTCTATGCGGCACGGCACAGCGTCAAGCCCGGGGTGACCGGCTGGGCGCAGGTGAGCTACCAGTACGGCGCGTCGCGCGAGGACACCATCGAGAAGTTGCAGTACGACCTGTACTACGTCAAGAACCACTCGCTCTTTCTGGACCTGGTGATCCTGTTCGAGACCGTGGGTGTCGTGCTGACCGGCAAAGGCGCACAGTAAGTGCGCCGTGGTGGGCTGTGATCCTCAGCGCTGTGACACCCATGACCGATTCCGCACCCGCTTTGATGGTGTGGGGTTTCGTGCTGGCCACACTCGCCTACGGCGGGCTGGCCCTTTACCTCGGTACGCTGGGCTACGGGCGGCCACCGTTCAACCGCTCGGGTCTGGCCGTGCTCGCGGCCTGCGCCCTCACGGCCCTCTGGGCTTTGCTCAGTGCACTGGGGGCGGGCTCCGAGGCGGGCTGGTTCTGGGCGGCGGTGTTCGACGTGTGCCGCTACGGCGCCTGGTTCGTCTTCGTTGTGTTCCTTTTCCGTTCCGCACAGGGCAGGCTGAAGCCGGCAGCGGCCGAGCCGTGGATGGAGCCGCTGGCCTGGGGGCTGCCCGCGCTGAGTCTGGCGGTGCTGGTTTTTGCGGCTGGCTGGGCGAGCCACCCGGAGCGTGCGCTGGCCGCCGTGCTCCTGGCGATGATGCTGCTGGCCGTGTTCGGGCTGGTGCTGGTCGAGCAGCTGTTTCGCAACCTGTCCGAGGACGCGCTGTGGAGCGCCAAGCCCATTTGTCTGGGGCTGGCCGGCACCTTCCTTTACGACCTGTACCTGTTTTCCCAGGCGGTGCTGTTCAGCGGCATCGACCCGGACGCGTTGCACATCCGCGGCCTGGTGCACGCGGCGCTGATGCCTTTGCTGCTGCTGTCCACCACACGGCACCGCAACTGGATCGCCAAGATCCGGGTGTCGCGCCAGGTGGTGTTCCATTCGGCCAGCCTGTTGCTGGTGGGCGGCTACCTGCTCTTCATTGCGGGGGTGGGCTATTACGTGCGCTACTTTGGCAGCGACTGGGGTCGCGCCCTGCAGCTGGCGCTGTTCTTCATGGCCGTGGTGGCGCTGGCCGCGCTGGTGCTGTCGCAGTCCTTTCGCGCCCGCATGCGCGTGCTGCTGGGCAAGCATTTCTTTCGCTACCGCTACGACTACCGCGAGGAGTGGCTGAAGTTCACCCAGACCCTGTCCAGCCAGGCGGGCCCGCAGGACATGGGCCTGCACGTCATCCGCGGCCTGGCCGACATGCTGGAGAGCCCGGGTGGCGCCCTGTGGCTGCGCCGACCAGACGAGTCCAGCTTCCGCCAGATGGCGCGCTGGAACATGCCCCATGTCGGCGATGCCGAGCCGCAGGACTCCGCCCTGATGGGTTTCATGCAACGCACGGGCTGGGTGGTGAACCTGGCGGAGTACCGCGAGACGCCAGCGCGCTACGAGCACCTGGCGTTGCCGCCCTGGCTGGGCGCCCAGGCGCAGGCCTGGCTCCTGGTGCCCTTGTGGCTGGGCACGCAGCTGCTGGGCTTCGTGGTGCTGGCCAGCCCGCGCACCCGCATGGACGTGAACTGGGAGGTCAACGACCTGCTCAAGACCGCCGGGCGGCAGGCGGCGAGTTTCCTGGCGCAGATGCAGGCCACCGAGGCATTGCTCGAAGCGCGCAAGTTCGAGGCCTTCAGCCGCATGTCCGCTTTTGTCGTGCATGACCTCAAGAACATCGTGACCCAACTCTCTCTGATGATGAAAAACGCCAAGCGCCTGGGCCACAACCCCGAGTTTCAGGCCGACATGCTGATGACGGTGGAGAACTCGCTGGAGCGCATGCGCCAGCTCATGCTGCAGCTGCGCGAGGGCGCAGCGCCAGGCGGCAGCGCCGTGGGGGTGGACCTGGGCCGCATCGCGCAGTCGCTGGCCACCTCGGTCTCGCGCCGGGGCCGGCACCTGGAACTGCAGCTGGAACCGCGCGTGGCCACGCGCGGGCATGAAGAGCGGCTGGAGCGCGTGGTGGGGCACCTGGTCAACAACGCGCTCGACGCCACGGCCGCGCAGCAGCGGGTGTGGCTGAAGGTGCAGCGCTACGGCAGCCACGCGCGGGTGGAGGTGGGCGACAACGGGGCCGGCATGTCGGCGTCGTTTGTGCAGGAGCGCCTGTTCAAGCCCTTCCAGACCACCAAGGAAGCGGGCATGGGCATTGGCGCCTACGAGAGTTTTCAATACGTGCAGGAGCTGGGGGGAAAGGTCTCGGTTGACAGCCAGGAGGGCGTGGGCACCGTGGTCACGCTCCTGCTGCCGCTGATCGAGTCGTTCCAGCAGACGGACCTGCACACACTGGGGGAGGCATGAGTTCAGACAAACGCACGCAGGTGCTGATCGTCGAGGACGATCTGGCGCTGCAGAAACAGATCAAGTGGTCGCTCGATGCGTTCGACGCGGTCACCGCCGACGACCGCGAGAGCGCACTGAACCAGCTGCGCCGCCACGCGCCGCCGGTGGTGACGATGGACCTGGGCCTGCCGCCCGACGCCGATGGCACGGCCGAGGGCTTCCGGCTGCTGGAGCAGACACTGGCCGCCGCGCCCGACACCAAGGTGATCGTGCTCACGGGCCAGAACGGCGAGGCCAATGCGCTCAAGGCGGTGGCCATGGGCGCCTACGACTTCCTGGCCAAGCCCTTTGAGCCGGAGGTGCTCAACCTCACCATCGAGCGCGCCTTCCGGCTGCACGAGCTGCAGCGCGAGAACCAGCGGCTGCAGGCCATGCACCAGCCCGACGCACTCGGCGGGCTGGTCACGCGCGACCCGCAGGTGCTGCGCGTGTGCCGCACCATCGAGAAGGTGGCCAACAGCGGCGCCACCGTGATGCTGCTCGGCGAGAGCGGCACCGGCAAGGAGGTGCTCGCGCGCGGCCTGCACCAGTCGTCCAACCGCAAGGGCGAGCGCTTCGTGGCCATCAACTGCGCCGCCATTCCCGAGAACCTGCTGGAAAGCGAACTCTTCGGCTACGAGAAAGGCGCGTTCACCGGCGCGGCCAAGACCACCGTGGGCAAGATCGAGACGGCCCACCGCGGCACGCTCATGCTCGACGAGATCGGCGACCTGCCCATGCCCCTGCAGGCCAAGCTGCTGCGTTTTCTGCAAGAGCGCGTGATCGAGCGCGTGGGGGGGCGCCAGGAAATTCCGGTCGACGTGCGCATCGTCTGCGCCACCCACCAGGACCTGAAGCAGCTCACCACGGTGGCCCGGTTCCGGGAAGACCTGTACTACCGGCTGGCCGAGATCGTCGTGCAGATCCCGCCGCTGCGCGATCGCGTGGGTGACCCCGCCTTGCTGGCGCACGCCTTCGTGCGGCGCTTTTCGCAGGAGCAGAACCGGCGCAGCCTGTCCCTGTCGGAAGACGCCTTGCGTGCGATCGAGGTGCACCGCTGGCCCGGCAACATCCGCGAGCTGGAGAACTGCATCAAGCGGGCCGTGATCATGGCCGAGGGCAACCAGATCACCGCCGACGACCTGGGTCTGCCCCTGGGGCTGGAAGACGTGGCCGAGCCCTCGCTCGACCTGCGCGCGGTGCGCGACGAGGCCGAGAAGAAGGCCGTGATCGCGGCGCTGTCGCGCGCCAACGGCAACGTGCTCAAGGCCGCCGAGATGCTGGGCGTGAGCCGCCCGACCCTGTACGACCTGATGCACCGCCTCGGTCTGAAGTAAGCCATCCCCACCCCCTTCCAGGAGATTCCCATGAAACCCGTCCCCCTGCGCGTGTCCTTGCCCTGGCGTGCCGCGCCGATCACGCTGGCTGTTGCCCTCTTGCTCGGCGCCTGCGCCGACCGCGATCCGCAAAAAATGGTGGAGTCGGCGCGGGCCTATCTGGAGCAGGATGACCACCCGGCCGCCATCATCCAGCTCAAGAATGCCTTGCAGGAAAATCCCGAACTCGCCGAGGCGCGGATGCTGCTGGGCAAGGCGCTGTGGCTCAACGGCGACCCGGTGGGCGCCGAAACCGAGCTGCTCAAGGCCCGTGATCTCGGCCACCGCAGCGACGAACTGAGCATCCTGCTCGTGCGCACCCGGGTGGCACAGGGCCGGTTCCGCCAGGTCACCGACGAATTTGACCAGGTCGAGCTGGTGACGCCCGAGGCCAACGCCGATCTCAAGACCCTGATGGCCATCGCGTGGCGGCAGCAGGGCCGCCAGGATGCGTTTGAATCCCGTTTGCAAGCCGCGCTCGCGGCCAAGCCCGACCATGGGCCCGCCCTGGTGGAACAGGCCCGCTTCAAGGCGTCCCAGCAGGACTTCGACGGCGCGCTGGCGGTGCTGAACGGGGTGCTCACCGGTACCGGGTCCAGCGCCGAGTCGCTCAAGCTCAAGGGTGACATCCTGCTGTACGGGCACGGCGATCGCGCCGGCGCGCTCGAGGCCTACCGGGCCGCCACGGCCGCCTCGCCCCGCTACACCGACGCCCAGGCTGGCCTGGTGCGCGTGCTGTTGAGCCAGGACCAGGTGGAGCCCGCCGCAGCCGAGCTGGACAGGCTGAAGAAAATGGCCCCCGAACACCCGCAGACGCTGTATCTGCGGGCCCAGCTCGCGTTCCAGCAGCGCGATTACGCGGAGGCCCGGGAAGCCGCGCAGGCGCTGCTGAAGCTCACGCCCGACAGCCCCATGGCGCTGGAACTGGCCGCGGCCACCGAGTACCAGTTCAAGGCCTGGTCACAGGCCGAGCCCCTCGCCGTGCGTGCGCTGCAATCCTCGCCTCAGCTGCGGGTGGCGCGCCGTGTGCTGGTGATGACCTATCTGCGTTCGGGCCAGATGGACAAGGCGCTGGCGGCCCTGCCACCGGACATCGCGACCAGTCAGGACGCCAACATGCTCGCCGTTGCCGGCCAGGTGCACATGGTCCGGGGGGACACGGCCCTGGCCCAGCAGCTGTTCAGCCGGGCCGCCCAGCTCGACCCGGCCGACCCCTCCAAGCGCACGTCTCTGGCGGTCACCCAGCTGATGGCGGGCGAGTCGGATGTCGCACTCGATTCCCTGCGCGACATTGCCGCCACCGACTCGGGTGTGCTGGCCGACATGGCCCTGATCAATGCCCATCTGCAGAAAAAAGAGCTCGACCAGGCACTGGTGGCCATTGCCGACCTGGAGAAAAAGCGCGCCAGCGACCCCATGCCGGCGCAGCTGCGCGGCCGCGTGTTGCTGATGCGCAACGACCGCAGTGGTGCCCGGGCGGCCTTCGAGCGTGCCCTGTCGCTCGACGCCGATTACTTTGCCGCCACCAGCGCCCTGGCCGGGCTGGACGTGGCAGAAGGCAAACCCGAGGCTGCGCGCCAGCGCCTGGAAGCGGTGGCGCAGCGCAACCCGCGCCACACACAGGCGCTGCTGGTCCTGGCCGACCTCAACGCCAGCACCGGCGCCAGCAAGGACGTGGTGGCCGGGCAGATCCGCCAGGCGATCGACGCCGACCGCACCGACAAGGCCGCGCACGTGCGGCTGGTCGACCACTACCTGCGACACAACGACGCCCGGTCCGCACTGCAAGCGGCGCAGACCGCGGTGGCCGCGCTGCCGCAGTCACCCGAGGCACTGGACGCGCTCGGGCGCGCACAGACCGCCAACGGCGACATCCACCAGGCGCTGAGCAGCTTCAACAAGCTGGTGGGGCTGATGCCCCGCTCGCCGCTGCCTTTCCTGCGCCAGGCCAACACCCACATCGCCAACCAGAACACCGCCGCCGCCAGCCAGAGCCTGCGCAAGGCGCTGGAGCTGCAGCCCGACCTGTTGCTGGCCCAGCGTGGCCTGGTGGATCTCGCGCTGCAGGGCAAGCGGCCTGCCGACGCGTTGGCGGTGGCCCGGACCGTGCAGCAGCAGCGTCCCCGGGAGCCCATCGGCTTTGCCATGGAGGGCGACATCCAGGCCGCGGGCAGGAACTGGGATGGCGCGGGCGCCGCCTACCGCCAGGGGCTGAAGCTCGCGCCCGCGCCAGACCTGGCGATCAAGTTGCACACCGTGTTGCTGGCCCAGGGCAAGTCCGCCGAGGCCGAGCGGGTGGCCGCTGACTGGCTGAAGGCGCAACCGGGCGACGCCGCGTTCCTGCTCTACCTGGGCGACCGGGCAATTGCCAGCAACCAGCTGGCCGATGCGCAGCGCCATTACGAGCGGGTGGTCCAGGCCCATCCGCGCAACGCGCTGGCCCTGAACAACCTGGCCTGGGTGGCCGGTCGGCTGGGGCGTGACGATGCGGTGGCGCTGGCCGAACGGGCCAACGAACTGGCGCCGAACCAGCCCGCTTACATGGACACGCTGGCCGTGCTGCTGTCCGAGCGCAACGAAGTCGCCCGCGCCCTGGCGCTGCAGAAGAAGGTGGTGGAACTGGAGCCGAACGCAGCGCTCTTCAAGCTCAGCCTGGCGCGCATCCACCTGAAGGCCGGGGACAAGGCCGCCGCCGAGCCTTTGCTCGCGGAGTTGGCGGCGCTGGGCGACCGCTTTGGCGGTCAGGCCGAGGTGCGCAAGCTGCGGGAGGGCCTGTGACTGTCGGGAAACTTGACAAGGTTCCGTCTGGTCTTGTGAGGCCCCTTGCGTAATCCTTATGAATCAATTGCTTAGGTGCACATGCCGGTGTGGGCAAGCTTCTTGCTGTCCCACCTGTGTTCACCCGCTGTGTACGTCTTGAAGACGTGTCGGCAGGCTCGACGCCTGGATTCCTTTCGATTTTTCATCCGCTGCAGACCATGACCGAACCGAACCCTTCCCCCCCAGCGATGGCCCCCGTTTCCTCACCGTCCGGCGAGGCCGGTCTGAGCCGCCGGCGCCTGGTTCGGGCGGGTCTGGCGGCCACACCTGTCATGGCAGCACTCAAGAGCAATTCGGTGCTGGCGGGGGACCATTCCTGTATCCGACCCTCAACCTTTTCCTCGCTCACGGCGGCCCACATGCGGATCAGCCGTGGCCGTGAGATCCAGGCCGACTTCCATTGCCGCTCCCAGGCCTACTGGAAAGACAGCGATCTCGGGCTGCCCCCGGGCTTCAAGGATCAGCGCTTCCTGGCCCCCGGCCTGGGCTTCCATGCGAATCCACGCGACAGGTACAGCCGCCTGACATTCCAGCAGGTGCTGGAGATCCAGGGAAATCCCCATAACGCGGCACTGGCCCGGCACGTCGTGGCGGCCTACCTGTCCGCCGTGTCGGTGCAGGACGACCCGGGGCGGGTGCTGCTGACCCGCAGCCAGTGCAACGCGATCTGGAACGGCCAGGGCTTCTGGGCGCCGTTCGCCGGCGCCCACTGGACGCCCGACCAGACCCTGCACTACCTGGACACGGTGTTTGGCTCGGCCTTCCTGTGAGCATGGGTGCAGCACCTGTTCTGGCGCACCTGGACCGTTCGGCCGACTTCGTGGTCAAGGTCTGGGCCGACGGGGCCGTGGTCTACGACGAGGCCGACGGCAGCCTGCAGGCGCTCAACCCGGTCGCGGGCGAAGCCTTCCAGCGCCTGCTGGAGCAGCCGGGTCTGAGCCCCACGGCGCTGGGTCGCCTGCTGCTGCAGGAAGAACCGGACGCCGAGGACTTGCGCCTGGTGGCCGACCTGCTGCGGGAATTCGAGTCCCTGGGCCTGTGGGAGCGAGCACCCGCGTGACCTCCATTCGCACCCTGTCCCAGCTGTCGCGAGACGGGTTGAAGCGCCGCCTGGGCTCAGAAGGCATCCGGTTGCGCGTGCCGCCCTTCGTGGTGCACATCCGCAGCCCGATCCCGGTCGTGGCGCAAGGCCTTTACCAGCTCTATGGCGATCACGAGTGGCTTGACGACGACACCGGCTTCGTCGACTTTCATGTCGCGGTGCAGCCGCGCCGCCGCTGGTTCCGTCCCTTGTGCGTGTTCGAGTTTGACGGCTTCCAGCCTTTCACGCCGCTGGCCTGTGGCGAAGCCTTTGCTTTTCTGGAGTGGGGCCTGAACTGGTGTGTCACCGGCCACTGCCACACCCTGTTGACCATTCACTCGGCGGTGCTGGAAAAAAACGGCCGTGTGCTGGTGATGCCGGCGCCACCGGGCTCGGGCAAAAGCACGCTGTGCGCGGCGCTCATGCTGCAGGGCTGGCGCCTGTTGTCCGATGAAATGGCCTTGCTCGACCCGCAGTCCGGGCATGTGGTGCCCGCGCCGCGACCGGTGAGTTTGAAGAACCAGTCCATCGACGTGGTGCGCCGGCTCGCGCCCGATGCGGTGATCGGCCCAGTGGCCCGCGACACCCTGAAGGGCACGGTGGCGCACCTGCGTGCCTCCGACGACAGCCTGGCGCGTGCCGGCGTCAGCGCACCGCCGGCCTGGGTCGTGTTCCCCCGGTACCAGCACGCGGCCCCGTTGAATGTCGAGCCGCGGCCCAAGGCGCGTGCGCTGGTGGAGCTCGCGTCCAACAGTTTCAACCACCATGTGCACGGGCGGACGGGGTTCGAGGCGCTGGCGCAGCTGGTGGACCGTTCGCAATGTTTCGATCTGCAGTACGGCCATCTGCCCGAGGCGCTGGCCTGGTTCGATGCGCTGGAGGCCGGTGCATGAGCCTGCCCTCGCTGGACCTGCTCGTCAACGCGCTGCAGCAGCCGGCGTCGCTCGCGGGCCTGAGTCTGTCGCAGTGGGATCTGCTCGTGCGCCAGGCGCGGCAGGCCGATCTGCTGGCGCGGCTGGGCGCGGGCGCGCAGGAGGCGGGTAGCTGGGCGGCCATTCCCGCCGCCCCGCGCATGCACCTGGCGTCTGCGCTGCAGCTGGCCGCACGCCAGCATGTGGAGCTGCGGCACGAGGTGAGGGCGATCGAACGGGCGCTGCGCCCCACGGGCGTGCCGCTGGTCCTGCTCAAAGGTGCCGCCTACGTGCAGACCGGACTGCGCGCAGCGCAGGGGCGCATGGTGTCCGACGTGGACATTCTGGTGCCGCGCGAACAGCTGGCCGAGGTCGAGTCGGCCCTGATGATGGCCGGCTGGGTGTCCACCCAACGCAATGCCTACGACCAGCTCTATTACCGGACCTGGATGCACGAGTTGCCGCCGTTGCGCCACATGAAGCGCGGCTCCGTGCTCGACGTGCACCATGCCATCCTGCCGCCCACGGCCCGCTACAAGCCCGACACCGGGCTGTTGTTGCGCGCGGCGCGGGCCACCGGAGCGGACGAACGTGTGTTCGTGCTGGCGCCGGTCGACATGGTGCTGCACAGTGCCGCGCACCTCTTTCACGAAGGCGAGCTGGACTTGGGCCTGCGGGGCCTGCTGGACCTCGATGCCCTGTTGCGCGAGCTCGGGCAGGAGCCCGGTTTCTGGCTCGAACTGATTCACCGCGCGCACCAGCTCGATCTGGAACGCCCGCTCTTCCATGCCCTTCGGTACACCCACTGGATGGTGGGCACCCCCCACCCGGATGCCACCGTGCACGCCTTGCAGGCCAGTCCGCGCGTGCGCATGCCGCGTCTGCAACAACGGGTGCTGGACGCGCTGTATCTGCGCGGCCTGCGCCCGGAGCACGCCTCCACATCCGATGCGTGGACGCCGCTTGCCCGTTCACTGCTGTACCTGCGCGGGCACTGGCTGCGCATGCCGCCCGGCTTGCTCGCCGGGCACTTGCTGCGCAAGCTGGGCGCCGTGGTCCGTGGTGAGAGGGCCTCCCATGCCAGCACCGCTTAGGGCCCGCGTTGTCGCCCTGCTGATGTTGCTCGTGCATGCGCTGGCCGCGCCCGCGTCCGCCGGTCTGGCCGACACCGTGGCACGCGTCAAACCCTCGGTGGTGATCGTGGGCACCTTTCGCGCCACCGACAGCCCGCGCTTTCAGCTGCGTGGCACGGGGTTTCTGGTGGGCGACGGCCAGCGTGTGGTCACCAACGCCCATGTGCTGCCCGACGGCCCGGCCAGCCCGGGCGAGCCCGCTTTGGTGGTGCAGGTGCGCACCGGCGCTGGCGAGTGGCAGGTGCGGGCGGCCACGCTGGTGGGGCGCGACGATGCGCGCGACCTGGCCTTGCTGCACATGGCCGGTGCTACCGGCCCGGCGCTCCGGCTGGGCGACTCTGCCCGCGTGCGCGAAGGCGACTCGCTGGCCTTCACCGGCTTCCCGATCGGGGGCGTGCTGGGCTTTGCCCCGGTGACCCACCGCGCCCTGGTGTCGTCGATCACGGCGGCCGCGCTGCCCAGCCCGTCGGCCCATCGGCTGAAGGAGCAGGCCATTCGCAGCCTGCGCCAGGGCAGTTTCAACATCTTCCAGCTGGACGCGACCGCCTACCCCGGCAACAGCGGCGGCCCGCTGTTCCATCCCGACACGGGCGAGGTGGTGGGTGTCATGAACATGGTGCTGATCAAGGGCACGCGCGAATCCGCCCTCAGCCAGCCCTCCGGCCTGTCCTATGCCATTCCCGTGCGGCACGTGCATGAGCTGCTGAAACGCCACCCTTGAGCCGGCAGGGGCGCAGGAGCGTGCGCCCCTGCCGGCTCGGCGCCTGCCCGGGCGGTGCGCCCGTGTCGTATAAACCCGCCATGGAACAAGTGGATGTTTTGGTGGTCGGCGCCGGCGTGGTGGGGCTGGCGGTGGCACGCGCGCTGGCGCTGCAGGGCCGCGAGGTGATGGTGCTGGAGCGCGAGGCCGGCATCGGCATGGGCACCAGTTCGCGCAACAGCGAGGTGATCCACGCGGGCTTGTATTACCCCACCGGTTCGTGGAAGGCGCGGCTGTGCGTCGAGGGTCGCGCGCTGCTGTACGCATATGCCAAGGCGCGCGGTGTGGCGCACCAGCGCTGCGGCAAGCTGATCGTGGCCACCAGCCCTTCGCAGCGGGCCGCCTTGCCCGCGCTGGTGGAAAAAGGCCACGCCAACGGCGTGCACGACCTGGCGCTGTGGAGCGCCGAGCAGGCGCGGGCGCTGGAGCCGCAGCTGCAATGCCTGGGCGCCGTGCACTCGCCCTCGACCGGCATCGTGGACAGCCACGGCCTCATGCTGGCTTTGCAGGGCGACCTGGAGCATGCCGGCGGCCTGGTGGCCTGCCACGCCCCGGTCCGTGCCTTGCGCGCCGGTGCGGACGGTCTCGAGGTGGAGATGGACGACGGCACCCTGCTGTGTGCCCGCACCGTGGTCAACGCCGCCGGGCTCCACGCCTGCTCACTGGCCGCGCAGACCCAGGGCCTGGACCGGTCCGCGGTGCCGACGCCACGGTTCGCCAAGGGAAATTACTTCACGCTGGCCGGGCGTTCCCCGTTTCAGCGCCTGATCTACCCGGCACCGGAGCCGGACCGCCATCTGGCCGGGCTGGGCGTTCACCTCACGATCGACCTGGGCGGGCAGGCCAAGTTCGGCCCCGATGTGCAGTGGGTGGACGACCCGGCCGATCTGCGGGTGGACCCCGCGCGGGCCGATGCGTTTTATGGCGAGGTACGCCGCTACTGGCCGGGCCTGCCCGACGGCAGCCTGCAGCCGGCTTACGCGGGCATGCGCCCCAAGATCAGCGGCCCCGGCGAGCCGGCGGCCGACTTTCTGATCCAGGGACCCGCCGAACACGGCGTGCCCGGTCTGGTCAACCTGCTGGGCATCGAGTCCCCGGGGCTCACCAGCTGCCTGGCGATTGCGGAGCAGGTGGCCCGCCGGCTGGCTCAGGCCGCCGAGCGGTAACGTTTGATGGCCTCGGCCGAGGCGCGCACCAGCGCAGGCCCCTTGTAGATCAGACCGGTGTAGATCTGTACCACGTCGGCGCCCGACTCGAGCTTGCTCACCGCGTCTTCGGCGCTCAGGATGCCGCCCACGCCCACGATGGGGAAGCCCTTGCCCAGGCTGGCGCGCAGCTGGCGGATCACCCGGTTGCTGGCCTGCAGCACCGGCGCGCCCGACAGGCCGCCGGTTTCCTCGGCGTGCGCCATGCCTTTCACGGCTTCGCGGCTCAGGGTGGTGTTGGTGGCGATGACGCCGAAGGCGTTATTCGCCTGCCTGTTGCTATCCGCGCCGTAGCGCAGGAGCGTGGCGGCGATCACCTCGATCTGCGCATCGTCCAGATCGGGCGCGATCTTCAGGAACACCGGGATGCGCCGGCCCGATTGCTGAGCCAGTTGCTCGCGCCGCTCGGCTACCGCTCCCAGCAGAGCGTCCAGTGCCTCGTCGCTCTGCAGGCTGCGCAGGTTCTGCGTGTTCGGGCTGGAAATGTTGACCGTGACGTAGTCCGCGTGCGGGTACACCCCGTCCAGGCTGGTGAGGTAGTCGTCGGTGGCGCGCTCGATGGGCGTGCTCGCGTTCTTGCCGATGTTCAGGCCCAGCAACATCGGGGCTTGGCCGGGGCTGGCGGCCTGGCGAAAGCGGGCCTTCTGCACATTGGCCAGAAAGGCGTCGAGCCCGTCGTTGTTGAAGCCGAGCCGGTTGATGAGGGCGTTGGCCTGCGGCAGCCGGAACATGCGGGGTTTGGGGTTGCCGCTCTGCCCCTTGGGCGTCACCGTGCCCACCTCCACAAAGCCAAAGCCCATGGCGGCCAGGCCGTCGATGCAGCGGGCGTTCTTGTCCAGGCCGGCGGCCAGGCCGACGCGGTTCGGAAACCGCAGCCCCGCCAGCGTCACCGGGTCGTGCACCCGCTGTTCGCCATACAGGCAGGTCAGCGGCGAGTGCTGCAGCCGGGCGATGCTGTTCAGGGTGAGGTCGTGCGCGGCTTCAGGGTCGAGACCGAACAGAAAGGGCCGTGCAAAGGCGTAGGGCAGGAGGGACATTGGATAATGGGACCATCTTTTTGTAACCCTCTATTGTCTCAAATGACCCAAGACGAACTCAAATCCCTGGTGGGCCAGGCCGCCCTGCAGTATGTGACCCCGGGCGAGATCGTGGGCGTGGGCACCGGCTCCACGGTGAACAAGTTCATCGATGCGCTGGCCACCATCAAGGACCAGATCCCGGGCGCCGTGTCCAGCTCCGAGGCATCCACCGCGCGCCTGAAAGCCCTGGGCATCCCGGTGTTCGAAGCGAATGACGTGGGCGAACTCTCGGTCTACATCGACGGCGCCGACGAGATCGACCCGAAAGGCCACATGGTCAAGGGCGGCGGCGCTGCGCTCACGCGCGAGAAGATCGTGGCCGCCCAGTCGCGCCGTTTCGTGTGCATCGCCGACGAATCGAAGATGGTCGCGGCGCTCGGCGCCTTCCCCCTGCCGGTCGAGGTCATCCCGATGGCAGCGGCCCGCCTGGTGCGGCAGTTCCAGGCGATGGGTGGCACGGCGCGCATCCGGCTGAAGGACGGCGTGCCCCTGGTGACGGACAACGGCCAGCACATCCTGGACGTGACCGGCCTGCGCATCAGCGACCCGCTGGGTTTCGAGAGCACGGTGAACCAGTGGCCGGGCGTGGTGACCGTGGGCGTGTTCGCGCACCAGCGCGCGCATGTGTGCCTGCTGGGCACCGCCAGCGGTGTGAAAACGCTGAACTTCTGATGGGCTGGCCGGGCGCGCCCGGCCGGTGTTCAGAAGCGGATGCCGGCGGGGTTGTCCGCGGGCGGTGTCACCGGCACCGCAGCCGGTTCGACCGCGGGGCTGGGGGTCGATGAACGGGGGGCGGCTGCCGGCTCGACGGGCTTGACGGCCACCAGGGGCGCAGGGGCCGGGCGGCGGTAATTCGCCGGCAGCACCGACTGCTTGGGATAGCCCGCCGCGTCCAGGAACTGCGTCCATTCCGCGTCCGAATAGCCTTTGATCGGCTGGTTGCCGATGGTCAGGAAGGGCAGGGAGGCTTCACCGCTGAGCCGCTTGAGCGCTTCCGCGTCCTGCGACGTGTTCACCGTTTTCTCCACATAAGGGACGCCCCGGCTGTTGAGCAGGTTGCGCCCGCTGTTGCAGGGTGCGCAGTCCGACGAGGTGTACAGCGTGACCGGGTAGCGTCCCGCCACGCGGCGCAGTTCGAACGGCAGGGGCGCATTGGCGTTCCCACCGGTGGCGTTGAGCGGCAGGGGCTGGGCGGGCGCTGCACCGGCCGGTGGCGGCTGATCGGAGAAGGTCACACGCCCATCGGGACCCACGATGCGGTAGACCCCCTGGGCCAGCACCGGCGTCGCCAGCAGTCCCATCAGCAGCACCGCACCCCATGTCCGCGGCGTTTTCGAGGGTGTCATGGCGGGTACAGGGCGGTGAGGGGCGGGGCGAACGGTCATGGCCATCCTTTCGACAACAGGGCAGAAAACTCAAGCAGGATAAGACCGACGCTCGGCCGATCAGGCCATGCCCTGGTGGCGCAGCAAGGCGTCGATGGAGGGCTCGCGGCCGCGGAAGGCCTTGAACGACTCCATGGCCGGGCGGCTGCCACCGGCTTCCAGAATGGCCTGGCGGTAACGGCGGCCGGTTTCCACATCGAGCGGGCTCTGGCCGTTTTGGGCGGCGGCCTCCTCGAACGCGGCGTAGGCGTCGGCCGAGAGCACCTCGGCCCACTTGTAGCTGTAATAGCCCGCCGAGTAGCCGCCGGCAAAGATGTGGCTGAAGGTGTGCGGGGTGCGGCTGTAGGCCGGTGGCTTGAGCACGGCGATCTCGTCGCGCACCGTCTGCTGCAGCGCCAGGATGGCCTCGCCGCTGGTGGCGGGCGCTGGCTGGCTGTGCAGCAGCATGTCGAACAGCGAGAACTCCACCTGCCGCAGCGTCTGCAGGCCGGTCTGGTAGTTCTTGGCGGCCAGCATCTTGTCGAACAGCGCGCGCGGTAGCGGCTCGCCGGTGTCCACATGGGCCGTCATGTGCTTGAGCACGTCCCATTCCCAGCAGAAGTTTTCCATGAACTGGCTGGGCAGCTCCACGGCGTCCCATTCCACGCCGCTGATGCCCGACACATCGCGCTCGTTCACCTGCGTCAGCAGGTGGTGCAGGCCGTGGCCGAACTCGTGGAAGAGGGTGATGACGTCGTCGTGCGTCAGCAGCGGCGGCTTCTTCACGCCGTCCACTTCCACGCCCTCGGCGAAGTTGCACACCAGGTGCGCCACCGGGGTCTGCAGCGTGCCGGTGTCGGGGCGCAGCCAGCGGGCGCGCACATCGTCCATCCAGGCGCCGCCGCGTTTGCCGGTGCGCGCCGATGGGTCCAGGTAGAACTGCCCCACCAGCTGTGGGCCCTGCGGCGTGGCGCGCTCGATGCGGTAGAACTCGACCGTGGGGTGCCACACCGGCGCCTGGTCGCGGCGGATCGCCACCTCGAACAGCGTCTCGACGATCTGGAACAGGCCGGCGAGCACCTTCGGCGCCGTGAAGTAGGGTTTGACTTCCTGCTCGCTGAAGGCGTAGCGCGCCTCTTTCAGCTTTTCGCCGATGTAGGGCCAGTCCCAGGCCTGCGGGTCGCTCAGGCCCAGTTCGGTAGCGGCGAATTCGCGCAGATCGGCCAGGTCTTGCTCGGCATGCGTCCGGGCTTTGTGGCCCAGGTCGCGCAGGAAGGCGATCACCTGTTCGGGCGACTCGGCCATCTTGGGCACCAGCGACACATCGGCGTAGTGGCGGTGACCCAGCAGCTGCGCCTCTTCGTGGCGCAGCGCCAGCAGCTCGCCCATGATGGCCGCGTTGTCGAACTTCACGGCCTCGCCCTCGGCCTGGTCGCTGGCCCGGGTGGCATAGGCGCGGTACAGGCGCTCGCGCAGCGGGCTGCTGTGCGCGAACTGCATCACGGGCAGGTAGCAGGGCATCTTCAGCGTGAGCTTGTGACCGCTCTTGCCTTCGGCCTGTGCCGCCGCGGCGGTGGCCTGCTGCACATCGTCGGGCACGCCGGCCAGCTCTTCCGCGGGCACATAAAGAGCAAACGCATCGGTGGCGTCGAGTGCGTTCTCGCTGAACTTCTGGCCCAGCTCGGCCTGACGTTCCTGCAGCCAGGCGAAACGCTCCTTGGCGGCGCCGGTGAGTTCGGCACCGCCGAGCACGAAGCCGCGCATGGCGTTCTTGTGCGCCTGTGCCTGCTCGGGCGTGAGCGAGGCGGGGTCCATGGCTTTGTACTGGGCGTAGAGCCGCTCGTCCGCCCCCAGACGCGTCCAGAATTCGGTCACCTTGGGCAGCGCCTCGTTGTAGGCCGCGCGCAGTTCAGGCGAATCGGCCACGCTGTTGAGGTGGCTCACCGCGCCCCAGGCGCGCGACAGCTGCTCGGCCGGCACGTCGAGCGTGAGCGAGATGCGGGTCCAGTCGGCCGGGAAGTCGGGTTGTGTGACCTGTTCCAGCGCGGCGCTGGCCACTTTCAGCAACTGGTCGATGGCCGGCGCGACCACAGCGGGCGTGATCGCATCGAAACGCGGCAGATCGGCAAAATCAAGCAGGGGATTGAGGGCGGCGGAAGCGGTGCGGTCGTTCATGGGCTTAGAGATGAGGTCGCTGAACCGGGAGTTCAATGCGCGCGCAGGCAAAAAAAAGGACAACGCAGCACGGATTCGGGTGCCAGATTGTCCTGTGGGTCAGAGGGCAGAAAGCGCCCGTTTTTATTGCGACTGGGCGCTTTTCTTGACGCTTTTCTTCATGACCTTGGCCCGCTTGACCTGGCCGCCCGGGGTCAGGCGCTGGTTGCCGAGCACGCGCACCACCTTCACTTCCGGGCGCTGGCCACCGCGCTTGCTGAACTTGAGCACCTTCACATCGCGCGGGCCGGGCATGCGGTCTTCGTCCACCGCTTTTTCTTTCTCGGGCATGGGGCGCCAGAGTACGAGCAGCTTGCCGATGTGCTGGATGGGCGCGGCATCGAGCTGGTCGGCCAGCTGCTGCAGCATGGCCTCGCGGGCGGCGCGGTCGTCGCTGAACACGCGGATCTTGATCAGGCCGTGTGCGTTGAGCGCCCCGTCGGCTTCTTTGGTGACCGCGGGGGTCAGGCCGTCGCCGCCGATGTGGACGACGGGATCGAGGTGGTGGGCCTCAGCGCGGTGAACTTTGCGCTGGGCGGGAGTGAGTGTGATCTGGGGCATGGGACAATTATCGTTTAACGGCGGCTCCCGTGCCTTTTTCGCACACGCCGCCCGCCAGGGCACCGCAGCAGCATGAAAGTCAAAACCAAGAGCAAGAAGGTCAACAAGGCCTGGCTCAACCAGCACGTGAACGACACCTACGTGCTGCTCGCCAAGAAAGATGGCTTCCGCGCGCGTGCCGCGTACAAGCTCAAGGAGCTGGATGAAACCCTGGGGCTCATCCGGCCGGGCCACTGCGTGGTGGACCTGGGCTCCACACCGGGTGCCTGGAGTCAGTACGCACGGCGCCAGCTGAGCCCGCAGGGCGCGGCGGTGGGCGAGCTGCACGGCACCATCATCGCACTCGACATGCTGCCCATGGAGCCGGTCGAAGGTGTGCATTTCATCCTGGGCGATTTCCGCGAGCCGGCCGTGCTGGCGCAACTGGAACAGGCGCTGGTGGACCGGGGTGTGAAGGCGGTGGATGTGGTGGTGTCCGACATGGCACCCAACCTCTCCGGCATTGGCTCCACGGACGCGGCCCGCATCACCGATCTGGTGGAACTCGCGGTGGACTTTGCCGTCCATCACCTCAAGCCGGATGGCTCGCTGGTGGTGAAGCTCTTCCATGGCGGGGCCTACGATCCCATGGTCGCCTTGTTCCGGCAAACCTTTCGCACCGTGAAAGCGGTCAAACCCAAGGCCTCGCGCGAGAAATCGTCTGAAACCTTTCTCGTGGGCATGGGTCTGAAAAAGCCTGCCTGACCAGAGGCATGCGGATTGCCCATTTTTTCCTAACCCCTTGATTGACATTGCCTGATGTGGCATCAGGCTTTCGGTGGCTTGAAAGTCCTAAAATGGTCACCAGATGAATCAATCAATCAATATCGCCGTCAGGAGTCAGTCTTGAACAACCAGTGGTTTTCGAAAATCGCCGTGTGGATGGTCATCGCCATGGTGCTTTTCACCGTCTTCAAGCAGTTCGACGGCCGCTCACCAGCGGGCGCCGGCTATATCGGCTACTCCGAGTTCCTGGATGAGGTGAAGGGCCAGCGCATCAAGAGTGCGACCATCCAGGAGGGGCAGGGCGGCACCGAGATCGTGGCCATCACGCAGGACGACCGTCGCATCCGCACCACGGCCACCTACCTGGACCGTGGTCTGGTCGGTGACCTGATCAACAACAACGTCAAGTTCGACGTTCGCCCTCGTGAAGAAGGCTCGCTGCTGATGACGCTGCTCGTGAGCTGGGGCCCGATGCTCCTGCTGATCGGCGTGTGGATCTACTTCATGCGCCAGATGCAAGGCGGCGGCAAGGGCGGTGCCTTCAGCTTCGGCAAGAGCAAGGCCCGCATGCTCGACGAGAACAACAACACCGTCACCTTTGCCGATGTGGCCGGTTGCGACGAGGCCAAGGAAGAGGTGAAGGAAGTCGTCGACTTCCTGAAAGACCCCGCCAAGTTCCAGAAGCTCGGTGGCCGCATCCCGCGCGGTCTGCTGCTGGTCGGCCCACCCGGTACCGGCAAGACGCTGCTGGCCAAGGGTATTGCGGGTGAGGCCAAGGTGCCGTTCTTCAGCATCTCGGGTTCCGACTTCGTGGAAATGTTCGTCGGCGTGGGCGCGGCCCGCGTGCGCGACATGTTCGAGAACGCCAAGAAGAACGCGCCCTGCATCATCTTCATCGACGAGATTGACGCGGTCGGCCGCCAGCGTGGCGCCGGTCTGGGCGGTGGCAACGACGAACGTGAGCAGACCCTCAACCAGATGCTGGTGGAGATGGACGGTTTCGAGACCAACCTCGGTGTGATCGTGGTCGCGGCCACCAACCGCCCCGACATCCTGGACGCCGCCCTGCTGCGCCCCGGCCGTTTCGACCGCCAGGTTTACGTGACGCTGCCGGACATCCGCGGCCGCGAGCAGATCCTGAACGTGCACATGCGCAAGGTGCCCCTGGGCACCGACGTGAACCCGAGCGTGATCGCCCGCGGCACGCCCGGCATGAGCGGTGCCGACCTGGCCAACCTGTGCAACGAAGCCGCGTTGATGGCCGCCCGCCGCAATGCGCGCGTGGTTGAAATGCAGGATTTCGAGAAGGCCAAGGACAAGATCTTCATGGGCCCCGAGCGCAAGAGCATGGTGATGCCCGAAGAAGAGCGCCGCAACACGGCCTACCACGAGTCGGGCCATGCACTCATCGGCAAGCTGCTGCCCAAGTGCGACCCCGTGCACAAGGTCACCATCATCCCGCGTGGCCGTGCGCTGGGCGTGACCATGAGCCTGCCGGCGCAGGACCGCTACAGCTACGACAAGGACTACATGCTGAACCAGATCAGCATGCTGTTCGGTGGCCGCATCGCCGAAGAGGTGTTCATGAACCAGATGACCACCGGCGCCAGCAACGACTTCGAGCGTGCGACCACCATTGCCCGCGACATGGTGATGCGCTACGGCATGACCGATGCGCTGGGTCCGATGGTGTACGCCGAGAACGAAGGCGAGGTCTTCCTGGGCCGCTCGGTGACCAAGACCACCAACATGAGCGAGCAGACCATGCAGAAGGTCGACGACGAGGTGCGCCGCATCATCGACCAGCAGTACAAGCTGGCGCGTGACCTGATCGAAGAGCACAGCGACCAGATGCACGCCATGGCCAAAGCCTTGCTGGAATGGGAAACCATCGACTCCGACCAGATCGACGACATCATGGCCGGCAAGCCGCCGCGGCCGCCGAAGGACTGGACTCCCCGCAATCCCTCGGTGGGTGGCGGTGGTGCCAGCGGCGGTTCGCCTGAAGTGGCACCGGATCCGGCACCCACGGCTGCCTGAAGTTTGACCAATCCATCTCAACGGGGCTTCGGCCCCGTTGCTGTTTTTGCGTCCGCATCATGGCGCCCGGCTCTCGAGCCCGGCGCTGTTTCAAAGGCACACATGCGCTGGCTGACTTCCCGTTTCGAGATCGACCTGAACACACCTGTGGTGATGGGCATTGTCAATGTGACGCCCGACTCCTTTTCTGACGGCGGTCGGCACGCCAGCACCCGCGCCGCGGTGCAGCACTGCGAACGGCTGCTGACCGATGGCGCGCAGGTGCTCGACATTGGTGGTGAGTCCACACGCCCCGGCAGTCCGGCGGTGTCGCTGGAGGACGAAATTGCGCGCGTGCTGCCCGTGGTGCAAGAGGCGGTGCGCCTAGGCGTGCCGGTGTCCGTGGACACCTACAAGCCCGAGGTGATGCGCGCTGTGCTCGACGCGGGGGCCGACATCATCAACGACATCTGGGCGTTGCGCCGGGGCGATGCCCTGCGGGTGGTGGCGGCGCACCCGCGCTGCGGCGTCTGCCTGATGCACATGCACCGGGATCCGCAGACCATGCAGGTGGCGCCGATGGAAGGCGATGTGCTGCCCGGGGTGGTCGCGTTCCTGCGGGAACACGCCTCCGAGGCGGAGCGGCGGGGGGTCGACGCATCGCGCATCGTGCTCGACCCTGGCATCGGCTTTGGCAAGACCGTGGCGCAGAACTTCAGCCTGCTGGCCCATCAGGGCCCGTTGCTGGCGTTGGGCTATCCCCTGCTGGCCGGGTGGTCGCGCAAGTCTTCGCTGGGCGCCGTGACGGGACGCGAGGTGCCCGAGCAACGGGTGGTGGCGAGTGTGGCGGCGGCTGTGCTGGCGGTGGAGCGCGGCGCGCGGGTGGTTCGCGTGCACGACGTGCGCGAGACGGTGGACGCGCTCAAGGTGTGGCAGGCTTGTAAGGTTGGTTAACTTTTGGATACATAATCGCCCGCGATAATCGTTGAATGAGGTCTTGCTGCTGAAATCGGCCAACGACCAGAACGACACCACAGAGGAATCCATGACACGCAGTTACTTTGGCACCGACGGCATCCGCGGCACCGTGGGGCAGGCCCCGATCACCCCCGATTTCGTGCTGCGCCTGGCGCACGCGGTGGGCCGGGTGCTCAAGCGAACCGAGGCGCGCCCGACCGTGCTCATCGGCAAGGACACCCGCATATCGGGCTACCTGCTGGAGAGCGCCCTGCAAAGCGGCTTCAACTCGGCCGGCGTGGACGTGGTGCTGCTGGGGCCGGTGCCCACGCCAGCCGTGGCGCACCTGACCCGGGCGCAGCGCGCCAGCCTGGGCGTGGTCATCTCCGCCAGCCACAACCCCTTTGCCGACAACGGCATCAAGTTCTTCAGTGCCCAGGGCACCAAGCTGCCCGACGACTGGGAACTCGACGTCGAGGCCGCGTTGGAGGATGCGCCGGTGTGGGTGGACTCGGCGAACCTCGGCAAGGCGCGCCGCATGGACGACGCCGCGGGTCGCTACATCGAATTCTGCAAGGGCACCTGTTCCCATTCTTTCAGCTTGAAAGGCCTGAAGATCGTGGTGGACGGGGCCAACGGCGCGGCCTACCACATCGCACCCGACGTGTTCCACGAACTCGGCGCCGACATCGTGTGCATCGGTTGCACGCCCGACGGCCTGAACATCAACGAGGGCGTGGGCGCCACCCACCCCCAGGCGCTGGTGGAGGCGGTGAAGCAACACCAGGCCGACTACGGGATTGCCCTGGACGGTGACGCCGACCGCCTGCAGATGGTCGATGGCACCGGGCGCCTCTTCAACGGCGACGAACTGCTCTACCTGATCGCTGCCGACCGGCTGGCGCGCGATATCGACGTGCCCGGCGTGGTGGGCACGCTGATGACCAACATGGCGGTCGAGGTGGCCTTCAAGCGCAAGGGCGTGAAGTTCGTGCGGGCCAAGGTCGGCGACCGCTACGTGCTGGAAGAGATGGAGCGCCATGGCTGGGTGCTGGGCGGCGAAGGCTCGGGCCACATTCTGGTGCTGGACCGCCACACCACCGGCGACGGGCTGGTGTCGGCGCTGCAGGTGCTGCATGCCTGCGTGGACAGCGGCAAGACCATGGCCCAGCTGTTGCACGAGGTGACCCTGTTCCCGCAGACGCTGATCAACGTGCGCCTGCAACCTGGCCAGGACTGGAAGACCAACACCCGGCTGGCGGAGGAGACCCGTGCCGTCGAGGCCGAACTGGCGGACACCGGGCGTGTGCTCATCCGCGCCAGCGGCACCGAGCCCCTGCTGCGCGTGATGGTCGAGGCGCGCGACGCCGACCAGGCCAGGCGCTGTGCCGAGCGGCTGGTGGAGGCGGTGAAGAGCCAGGTGCCCGCATGAGCGAGGCGCTCGGCTTGGGTACCCTGCGTGTGGTGCAGGCGGACTACGCCAACCCGGCACATGCCCGTGCCTTGGTCGCCATGCTCGACGCCTACGCCCGCGACCCGGCCGGCGGCGGTGACGGTCTGAGTGACTTTGCCAAAGCCCATCTGGTGTCGTCGCTGGCGGCCCGGCCGCAGGCCTACAGCGTGCTCGCCTTTGACGGCGAGAACCCGGTGGGGCTGGTGAACTGCATCGAGGGATTCTCCACCTTCGCCTGCCGGCCGCTGGTGAATGTGCACGACGTGGCGGTGCTGGCTAGCCACCGCGGATGCGGTGTCGCGGCGCAGATGCTGGCCCTGGCCGAGCAGCTGGCCCGTGAGCGCGGCGCTGTGAAGCTCACGCTGGAGGTGCTGTCGGGCAACGCCCCCGCCTGCCAGCTCTACCAGCGACTGGGCTTTGCCGGCTACCAGCTCGACCCGGCCATGGGCACGGCGCAGTTCATGCAGAAGTGGCTGGATTGACCCGGGATCGAAGGTGGCTCGTGGCGTTCGGACGCCACCGGTCCTTTCCCTCGCCTTGAAGCAATACCGCCGACCTTGTATCGGCACATCCCTTCGATCAGAGCCGACTCCTCATTCAAGCTGAGCCATCACCCCGTTCGGGCTGAGCCTGTCGAAGCCCTCGCCCACACGCTGCTGGTTCACCCCGTTTCAATACAGCAGATAAGGCCGGCGAGCCTGCACCCACGCGGCTTCGTCCGGCCGTGCGATGGCGTCCAGATCCGCCGGCGAGGAGGCTGGGTCGTCCACCCACTGCCTCAGCTGCGGCCCGCCGTTGATGAGGTCGATCGCCAATCGGTCGTGTTCGTACTCGTAGGCGAAGTCGCGCCACAGGGGATAGCTGGGCTGCTGCTCACGCAAGGCCTTGAACGCCAGCGCCTGCAGACGCCAGGGTCTGAACGCGGCGTGGCTGTAATGCGAAGGGTCTTCCACATGGATCTGCACACCCGCACAGAGTCGTCCCTGGTGTTTGTGAAAAGTGGGCTCGAAAAAGCACTCGCGCAGCACGCAGCCCTGCAGCCAGTCGGGTGCCAGCCGGCGCATGTCGCTCATCAGCTGGCGGGCGTCGAGGTCGGGGGCGCCGAACAGCTCCAGTGGGCGCGTGGTGCCGCGGCCTTCGCTCAGCGTCGTGCCTTCCAGCATCACGGTGCCGGCGTAGGCGCGCGCCATCCACAGGTTGGCGGCGTTCGGGCTCGGGTTGACCCAGGTGCGCTCCAGCGGCCAGCCAAACCCGGGGCCGGCATCGGGTTGCCAGCCGTCCATGGCGATCACGTGGTAATCCACTTCCAGGCCGAGCGTGGCGATGAACCAGTGGCCGAGTTCGCCCATGGTCATGCCGTGGCGCATGGGCATGGGTCCGGCGCCCACGAAGCTCTCCCAACCCGGGCGTAGCGTCAGCCCCTCCACCGGGCGCCCGGCCGGGTTGGGGCGGTCCAGCACCCACACCACCTTGCCGTGCTGCGCGGCGGCTTCGAGCACGTAGCGCAGTGTGGTGATGAAGGTGTAGATGCGGCAGCCCAGGTCTTGCAAGTCCACCAGCAGCACGTCGAAGCTCTCCAGCATGGCGGGCGTCGGGCGGCGCACCGCGCCGTACAGGCTGAACACCGGAATACCCAGGCGCGGGTCCAGGTAGTCGGGCGACTCCACCATGTTGTCCTGCTTGTCGCCCCGCAGGCCGTGCTGGGGACCGAACGCGGCGGCGAGCTTCACATCGGCCAGGGCCGCGATGGCATCGAGCGAATGCGTGAGATCGCGCGTGACGGAAGCTGGGTGCGCCAGCAAGGCGACGCGGCGCCCGGCCAGCGGTGCGCGCAGGGCCGGATCTTCTAGGAAACGTTCAAGGCCGAATTTCATGGGAGTGGCGGGCGGTGTCAGGGGAGGGGCGGCCACGTCAGGAGGTGCACGAAGCTGCCGGGGTGGTGAAAGTCGGGCTGTGCCGCCGGGTGGTGCAGCGCCCAGTAGCTGAGCTGGCCGGCGCGGTCCTCTACCACGGCGCTCAGGCCCAGCCGCAGGCAGCCGCCGGGCGACGCGCCGGCCAGTGCCTCGTGGGTCAAACTCGCCTGCAGCACCAGTCGGTTGGCGTGCCGCTCCACCCGCAGCAAGGGCCGCCAGCGGCGAGGGCCGAGCTGCTGGGTGACTTCGGCGGTGAAATGGCGCACGCGCTCGGCGCTGAACCGGTAGCTCGCCCACTGGCCAGACGGGGAGAAATTGAACTCCTGGTACGCCGGGCTTTCCGCCGGCATGGCAAACGCCTCGAAGCAGGTGTGCTGCCACAGGCCATCCGCTGTGCCTTCGGGGGCGGGCGCCGGCACGCGCAGCTGCGACAGGTCGCCCATCAGCTCATAGCGGACATGCAGGGTGGGTCGCAGCCCCGGGTCGGCCCAGACGGCGCAGGACAGGGCCATTGGCAAGCTGCTCGGGGTGGCGGTGTGGCACACGAGTTGCAGGGCCTGTGTCGACACGGCCATGGGGTCGGGAGGGGGGGGCGATGAGGTCACAGCCCTACATTCTGGCAGGCGGCGGACCCGGTTCATCGCCACCGCCTGCCTTGGGAGACGGGGCGGTTGTTGCCGTGCCGCAGACCGTGGCGCAGGGCACCGGCAGACCGGGCACCAGCACCACCGGAGAAAAGCCCCCGCCTTCGGTGCGGAAGTTGGTGGTCTGACCCGACCAGGTGCGCGCGGCGAGCAGCTGCACGTCGCCCCTGTAGGTGTAGGCGCGCAAATCGAGCTTGAGCCGCCGCGCCTCGCCATCCACGCTGACAAGCCGCTCGCTGGGGGGCACCAGTGCCTGGGCCACGTAATCGCCTGCAAGGATGTCGGACCACACCCGGCGGGTGAGCTTGTCACCGCGGTAGGCCGCCCGCGAGCCGAAGCCGGTGGCCGGCTTGAAAAACAGGCTGCGTCGCTGCGCCCAGAGCGATTCGGCCTGGTCGGTGGTCACGGCCTGTGTGAACGGCACGGTGCGCTGCAGCACGGCCTGGTCGGCGTCACTCACGCCCCAGGTCTTCAAGCGTGCCGCGTCAGAGAGCGCGGTCAGGTTGCGTTTGTTCGCGAAGAGGGCGTGCACACGCGGGTGGGGTGTCACCACGGCCGCGCCCGCCTGGTACGCCTGCAGGAGCGCTGCATGCGCGGCGTCTTGCAGGTAGAAATCGGTCAGGCGGTTGTAGACCAGATCCACCGGCGTATTGGGAGGCAGCTGCGGATGCCACAGCAGGCCGTCGCGCCATTGCAGTTCTGTCGGGTCTGCCACCACCGCGTGCAAGCCGTGCGCGGTGAAGAGATCGCGGGCCATGTCGAACTCGGGTGCCAGGTATTGCTGTTGCGGCGAGTCGTCGACGATGAGCACCGTCCGCAAAGGAGCGCTGCCGCGCTGAAGCAGCCATTCCTGGCGGAACATGTCCATGAACACCGTGTCGATGGCGTGCCGCCCGTGCGGCGATGCAGGCGGCGCGGGCGGCTGGCAACACGCGAGGTGGGCACGGGCCAGTGCGGCATTGAGCAGGGCGCCCCCCGCGTTGCTGTTGATTTCGATGAGTTTGGGCCCGTCGGCGGCCAGGTGGAAGTCGTAGCCCATGAACGCGCCGACCGGACCCCAGTCGAGCCGCACCACGGGATGCGCGCGGGACAGCGCCTGCTCCTGCCACGCCGGCAGGGCCATTACCCGCTCCAGAACGGCCACGGCTTCCCCGATCTGCGTGTGGACCGCGGGGTCCATGAACACCGCGGTGGACGAGAACAGGTGCGGATGGGTCTGCGCGAGGCGGGCCGTGAGGCCTTGCAAAGACGGGCTGTTCTCCAGCTCCCGGCGCAGCCGAGACGGGTCCAGTGTCTGGCAGGCGCAGCCCAGGTTGAGCGTATCGGCGAGGTTCATGGTGGCGTCGGACAGGCTGAGGTCAGTCGCCACTATAAAAGCCATCGGCTGGTCGGGGGATGACGACATGCGTCACCGCCGTGGTATGTCTTCACGGAACCGACACCATGTTGCCATGGCGGTGTCACGGACCCGCCTGGGACCCCGACGCCAACGCGGCCGATCTGTCGATGATGATGCGACGGGGTGACATGCCAGCCCGCTACCGCCGCCACTTTCTCGGGGTGTCGGCTGGACCGCCCGGACCAGATGCGGCCGGTCGGTGGGGGCCGTTGCCCGCCGCCGATCCACGCCAGGGTGTGTGGCCTCATTCAACGTTCTGGCGCGCTCGTGCGTCCGGAATTTGTCACACAAACGTCACCGTGTCGTTCAATAATGGACTCAAGAGGTGCAGCCGCGCTGCCGGTCGGCGGGATCGGTGGCAGCAAGCGCCCGATCATTGGAATTCATGAGCGCCCCTGCACACCACCGACTGCATTTTCTGGATCGCGACCACAGCATCCTCGCCTTCAATGAGCGTGTGCTGGACTGGGCCCGGCGCGCCGATGTCCCCCTGCTGGAGCGCCTGCGCTACCTCTGCATCGTGTCGAGCAACCTCGACGAGTTTTTCGAGGTTCGCATGGCGCCCCACCTGGCGGCGCGCAAGGCCAACGAACAGCGGGGGCCCGTCACCGCGGAAACCCACGACCGTGTCTCGGCGAAGGTGCATGCCCTGGTGGCACAGCAGTACGCCATTTACAACGACGAAGTGCTGCCCCTGCTGGAGAAGAAGGGCATCAAGCTGGTGAACCACGGCGAGCGCAACCCGCGCCAGCGCCGCTGGGTGAAAGAGTTCTTTGTGCGCGAGGTGCAACCCCTGCTGATGCCGGTGGGCCTGGACCCGGCGCACCCGTTCCCGCAGGTGGCCAACAAGTCGCTGAACTTCATCGTGCGGCTGACCGGCAAGGATGCCTTTGGCCGCGAGAACGAAATCGCGATTGTGAAAGTGCCGCGCATCCTGCCGCGTTTCTTCCGCATGCCGCCCATCAAAGGCTCGAAGCAGACGCACTTCGTGTCGATTTCCAGCCTCATCCGCTCGCACCTGGCCGACCTGTTTCCAGGCCGGCAGGTGACCGAGTTTTCGCAGTTCCGGGTCACCCGGCACTCCGATCTGGCGGTGGACGAGGAAGAGGTGAAGAACCTGCGCACCGCGCTGCGCAAGGGCTTGCAGCAGCGCCACTATGGCGAGGCCCTGCGGCTGGAGGTGTCGGCCGGCACCTCCGAGTACCTGGCGAACTTCCTGCTGGCGCAGTTTGCCTTGCCCGAAGCGGCGCTCTACCGTGTGCCGGGGCCGGTGAACCTGGTGCGCCTGAACCAGCTGATCGACCAGGTGGACGCGCCGGCCCTGCGCTTTGAGGGCTACAAGGCTGGCTGGCCGCTGCAGCTCACGCCCGGGCAGTCGTACTTCGACCGGCTGCAACGGGGTGACGTGCTGATCCACCAGCCCTACGAGAGTTTTGACGCCGTGCTGGCCTTTCTGCGCGAAGCGGTGGAAGACCCCGACGTGCTGGCGATCAAGCAAACCATCTACCGCACCGGCGCCAAGTCCGAGCTGATGAACCTGCTGCGCGAAGCGGTGCGCCGCGGCAAGGAAGTGACGGCGGTGGTGGAGCTGAAGGCGCGCTTCGACGAAGAGGCCAACATCAACTACGCCGAGCACCTCGAATCGGTGGGTGCGCAGGTGGTGTACGGCGTGGTGGGGCTCAAGACGCACGCCAAGATGCTGCTGGTGACGCGGCGGGAAAACGGCAGCCTGCGCCGCTACGCGCACCTGTCCACGGGCAACTACAATCCCGGCACGGCCCGGCTCTACACCGACCTGAGCTACCTCACGGCCGACGATGCCCTCACCGCCGACCTGGACCAGATTTTTCTGCATCTGGCGAGCCAGAACCGCCTGCCCCGGCTGAACAAGGTGGTGATGGCGCCGTTCCACCTGCACCGGGCCATGCTCGAAAAGGTGGAAGCAGCGGGGACGGCGGCCAAGGCAGGCCAGTCAGCCCGCATCGTGCTCAAGATGAACGCGCTCACCGACGAGCCACTGGCCCGCGCGCTGGCGCACGCGTCGCAGGCGGGGGTGTCGATCGACCTCATCGTGCGGGGGGCCTGCATCCTGCCCGCGCAGGTGCCGGGCGTCACCGAGAACGTGCGCATCCGCTCGGTGATCGGGCGCTTGCTCGAACATTCGCGGGTCTGCTATTTCCAGGTCAACGGACAGGAAGATTTGTGGCTCAGCAGTGCCGACTGGATGAACCGCAACATGCTGCGGCGTGTGGAACTGGCCTGGCCGGTCACCGACCCGGTCTTGCGCCAGCGCGTCATCGACGAGTGCCTGAACGCCTACCTGAACGACACCCGGGACGCCTGGCTGCTGCAGCCCGACGGGCACTATGTGCGCGCCGCCGGCCTTGGAGCGGGCAAGACCCGGGCAGCGCTGCATTCGGCCCAGGCGAGCCTGATGGCACGCTATGGCAGCAAGGCCACCGACTAGCGCAAAGACCGGTATGGACCTCATCATCTGGCGCCATGCCGAGGCGCACGAGCACCCCGAACCCCTGCAGGGGCGTCCCGGCGATCCACTGGACCTGGTGCGCCGCCTCACACCGCGGGGCGAGAAGCAGGCCGCTCGCATGGCCGCCTGGCTGGACCGCCAGCTGCCCGAGAGCACGCGGGTGTTCGCCAGCCAGGCCCAGCGCGCGGACCAGACCGTACAGGCGCTGGGGCGGCGCTACCGGTATCGCGATGAACTGCTGCCCGGCCGCCACGCCCTGCCGCTGCTGGACCTGGCGCAGTGGCCCCATGCCCGTTCACCCGTGCTGCTCGTGGGCCATCAGCCTACTCTGGGGCAGCTCATGGCCCATCTGCTGGGCCTGTCCGCGCAAGAGTGCCCGGTGAAAAAAGGCGCTGTGTGGTGGCTGCGTTACCGTGAACGCGACGGCAAGCCGCAGGCGGTGGTGGTGACGGTGCAAACGCCCGAGATGTTGTAGGGCAGGGCGGGCATTCAGCGCACGTCGGCGGTGAATTTCCAGGCGGTCTTCTGCCAGGCCAGCACCTCTTCGCCGAGCAGCCAGGCCGACTGCGGATAGCGTTTGGCCCAGCCCGGGTTGGTGCTGAGCTTGAACGCGCCGGCCTTGAAGCTCAGCTTGACCGATTCGTGCTCCGGCATCTGACGCGCGTGACACAGCAGCACCGCCAGGCGCAGGCACATCAGCTGCTTGGCGAACAGTTCGTCTTCCAGCGACTGTTCGAGCTTGCGCAGCTTGCCCCGCTGGCCCAACACCAGCTGGCTCATGCGGTGCAGTTCGGAGAAAGAAAAACCCGGGGCGTCCACGTTGTCGAGGATGTAGGCACCGTGGTGGTACGAGCGCTCGTGTGAAATGTGCGTGCCGATCTCGTGCAGGCGCGCAGCCCAGGCGAGTTTCTGGGAGTAGGGCTCGCTGTGGGCGTCCACCGCGGCAATCTGTGAGAAGAGGGCGGTGCTCACGCTGCTCACCCGCTGCGCCTGCGCTTCGTCGGCCGAGAAGCGGGCGGCCAGCCAGCGCACCGTGCGCTCGCGCACGTCGCCACCGTCGGTGTCGCGGTCGATCAGGTCGTACAGCGCTCCCTGGCGCAGCGCGCCCTGTGCTGGCACCAGTTGCTGGATGTCGAACAGGTCAACAATGGCGCGCAGCACACTCACACCGCCCGCCAGCACCGGGCGGCGGTCTTCCTTCAGCCCTTCCAGCCTGATCTGGTCCGCCTGCCCGATCTGGATCAGGCGATCCACCAGCCAGTCCAGGCCGGAGCGGGTCACCACGCCGGAAGCCCAGCCGTTGGCGGCCAGCACGTCGGCCACCGCGCTCACGGTGCCCGACGAGCCGTAGGCCACGGTCCATTCCGAGGGCGGGAAGCTGTCCAGTGCCTGGTCGAGCACCGCCTTGGCGGCCACCTCGGCGGTGCGAAAGGCCGCTGCCGTGAGCTGGCCTTTGGGGAAGTAACGGGTGGACCAGGCCACGCTGCCGAGCCGGTACGACTCCATGTTGTGGGCCGTGTAGCCCTGGCCCAGGATCATTTCGGTCGAGCGCCCGCCAATGTCCACCACCAGGCGTTTTTCGTCGGATTGCGGCAACAGGCGCGAGACGCCCTGGTAGATCAGGCGGGCCTCTTCCTGCCCGGACACCACCTCGATCGCGAAACCCAGAATGCTCTGGGCGCGCTTGAGGAAAACGTCCCGGTTGTTGGCGTCGCGCAGTGTCTGGGTCGCCACCGCGCGCACCTGTTGCCGCTTGAAGCCGTGCAGGCGCTCGGCAAAGCGGGCCAGGCATTCCCAGCCGCGCTCCATGGCGGCCTGGCTGAGGTTCTTGTTTTCATCGAGGCCGTTGCCCTGGCGCACGGTCTCTTTGAGGTATTCGATGCGTTCGATGTGACCGGAATGAAAGCGGCCGATTTCCAGCCGGAAGCTGTTGGAGCCGAGGTCGATCGCCGCCAGGAGGGTGCCGTTGTGCATGGGTGTGGCCGGCCATGCGGGTAGCGGGCCGGCGGGGTCGGTTCTGTGAAGTTGCCGGATTGTGACGCATCCGGCCCGTGGCGGGTCTGACAGCAACGCCCTTGGGTGGGAGCTCCGTGACAGAACGGTGTGTGTCACACGGCTGTCACACAGCATCCCTAGAGTCCGTTCTGTTGTTTCACTTCATTACCAGCCAAGGAACTCCATGAACAGCAAACGTAGCCTTCTCAAGACCGTCGCCGCCGCCGCATTCGCCACCGTGGCCATGGGCTCGGCCTTTGCCGCCGACATCACGGGGGCTGGCGCCACGTTCCCATTCCCCATCTATGCCAAGTGGGCCGAGGGCTACAAAGCGGCCACGGGCACCGGCCTCAACTACCAGTCCATCGGTTCTTCCGGCGGCATCCGCCAGATCCGCGCCAAGACCGTGGCCTTCGGTGCCACCGACGCGCCGGTGAAGGGTGAAGAACTCGACCGCGACGGCATGGTCCAGTTCCCCGCCATCATCGGTGGCACCGTGCCGGTGTTCAACGTGCCCGGTTTCGGCAAGGGCGAATTGCGCGTGACCGGTCCGGTGCTGGCCGACATGTTCATGGGCAGGATCAGCAAATGGAACGATCCCAAGCTGGCCGCCTTGAACCCCGGCAAGAGCCTGCCCGATCTGACCATCACCGTCGTGCACCGCGCCGACGGTTCGGGTACCACCTTCAACTGGACCGACTACCTGTCCACCGTCAGCAAGGACTGGCTGGACACCGTCGGCCGGGGTGCTGCCGTCAAATGGCCGGCCCCCACCTCGGTGGGCGGCAAGGGCAACGAAGGGGTCGCGGCGAACGTGACCCGTACCCGGGGTGGCCTGGGTTATGTGGAGTACGCGTATGCCAAGCGCAACAACATCGCCGTGATGGCGCTGCAGAACAAGGATGGCAACTTCGTGATGCCGGGCGACGACACCTTCGCGGCGGCGGCCGCCGGTGCCGACTGGTTCAGCGTACCCGGCATGGGCTTGTCCATCGTCAACCAGCCGGGCGCCCAGGCCTACCCGGTGACCACCGCCTCGTTCATCCTGATGTACAAAAACCCCGCCAACAAGGCCGAAAGCGTCGAGGTGCTGAAGTTCTTTGACTGGGCGTTCAAGAACGGCAAGCAGATGGCGCTGGACCTGGACTATGTGCCCCTGCCGGACGCGCTGACCAGCCAGATCCGCCAGCGCGTCTGGTCGCAGATCAACAACAAGTGAGGCCCAGGGAGCACAGGCTGAGACCTGGCAGAACCCCGAGCCCGGCCTGACACGGCCCTGCGCCACCGGCGCCCCGATGGGTGACCGGTGGCCATTTCATGTCTTCCTCCTGTTTTTTTGGGAGATCGTATGCAAGTCACCGCGACCATGAACCCCAACCAGACCGCTGCCAACGCCACCGATCAACCCAGTGCATCCATGGTGGGTGTGGCCCGGCGCCAGCGCCTGCAAGACATGGTCTTCCACCGGCTGACCCAGTTTTTCTCGCTGCTGGTGCTGGTGGCGCTGGTCGGCATCATCGTCTCGCTGTTCATCAACGCATGGCCGACCTTCGCCAAGTTTGGTGCGCACTTCCTCTGGTACGTGGAGTGGGACATCATCAACGAGGAGTTTGGCGCGGCCATTGCCATTGCCGGCACCGTGATGAGCGCGGGCCTGGCGCTGGTGCTGGCCGTTCCGCTGGCGTTCGGCATTGCGGTGTTCCTGACCGAAACCTGTCCCGTGTGGCTGCGCCGCCCGTTGGGCACGGCCATTGAACTGCTGGCTGCCGTGCCATCGATCATCTACGGCATGTTCGGCCTGTTCGTGTTCGCGCCGCTCTACGCCGACTTTCTGCAGGTGCCCTTGCAATCCGTGCTGGGTGGCCTGCCCCTGGTGGGCTGGCTGTTCGGGGGCGCCACCAACGGCCTGGGCATTCTGGCCGCCGGCTTCATCCTGGCGTTCATGATCCTGCCCTTCATCGCGGCGGTGATGCGCGACGTGTTCGAGATCACGCCGCCCATCCTGCGGGAATCGGCCTACGGTCTGGGCTGCACCACCTGGGAAGTGGTGCGCCAGGTGGTGCTCCCCTACACGCAGAAAGGCGTCATCGGCGGCATCATGCTCGGCCTGGGCCGTGCACTGGGCGAAACCATGGCCGTCACCTTCGTGATCGGCAATGCCAACCGCATGCCCACCTCGCTGTTTTCACCCGGCACCTCGATTGCTTCCACGCTGGCCAACGAGTTTGGCGAAGCAGAAGGCCTGCATTTCAACACCCTGTTCGCCCTGGGTTTCCTGCTGTTCTGCATCACCTTCGTGGTGCTGGCATTGGCCAAGTGGATGACCGTGCGCGTCGAGAAGGCCAAGGGCACCTGACGCGCCACCGCCGACTTTTCTGGATTCTTCAAAGAGCAACACCATGCAAATGGACACTTCCCCTCTGTACCGCCGCCGTCGCCGGACCAACCTGATGGGCCTGGCGCTGTCCATGGGCGCCATGGTGCTGGGACTGATCGCCCTGTTTTCGATCCTGATCGTGCTGTTCTCCAACGGTCTGGCGGCGCTCGAACCCAGTCTGTTCACCCAGGACACCCCTGCACCCGGTTCGGAAGGCGGGGGCCTGCGCAACGCCATCGTCGGCAGCGTGATGATCGTGGGGCTGGCGGTGCTGGTCTCCACGCCGGTGGGCATTCTGGCCGGGGTGTACCTGTCCGAGTACGGTGACACCAGCAAGACCGCCGAATTCACCCGTTTCGTGACCGACATCATGCTGTCGGCCCCTTCCATCGTGCTGGGTCTGTTCGTCTACGCGATCGCGGTGGCCACGGTGGGCAATTTTTCCGGTTACGCCGGGAGCCTGGCGCTGTCCCTGATCGCGATTCCCGTGGTCATGCGCACCACCGAAAACATGCTGCGCCTGGTGCCCGGCAGCCTGCGCGAAGCCGCGTTCGCGCTGGGTGCGCCGCGCTGGAAGGTTTCGACGATGGTGAGCCTTCGGGCGGCCAAGAGCGGTGTCATCACCGGCTTGCTGCTGGCCGTGGCGCGTATCAGCGGCGAAACCGCGCCGCTGCTGTTCACCGCCTTGAACAACCAGTTCTTCAGCACCAACATGGGGGCACCCATGGCCAACCTGCCGGTGGTGATCTTTCAGTTTGCGATGAGCCCTTACGACAACTGGATCAACCTGGCCTGGGGCGGTGCGCTGCTCATCACCCTGACCGTGCTGGTCCTGAACATCCTGGCCCGCGTCTTCTTCCGCGAAAAAGTGCGTGCCTGATCCCCACACCGAATCCGACTCCACCATGAACGCAACCGCCATCTCCGTCCCCGTTGCCAAGCCGCCCGTTTCCGCTTCCGCTGCCGCCACCCCTCCCAAGGCGGCGCTGGAGGTGCGCAACCTGAACTTTTTCTACGGCAAGTTCCAGGGCCTGAAAAACGTCAACATCGACATTGCCGAGCGAAAGGTCACCGCCTTCATCGGCCCCTCGGGCTGTGGCAAGTCCACTCTGCTGCGCACGCTCAACCGCATGTACAGCCTCTACCCGGGCCAGCGGGCGGAAGGCGAAATCAACTTCTACGGTCAGAACATCCTCGATCCCAAGCAGGATCTGAACCTGCTGCGCGCCCGCATCGGCATGGTGTTCCAGAAACCCACGCCGTTTCCGATGACCATCTACGACAACATCTCATTTGGCGTGAAGCTCTACGAGAACCTGAGCAAGAGCGACATGGACGAGCGGGTGGAATGGGCGCTCACCAAGGCCGCGCTGTGGAAGGAGGTGAAGGACAAGCTGGGTCAAAATGGCATGAGTCTGTCGGGTGGCCAGCAACAGCGCCTGTGCATCGCCCGCAGCGTGGCGGTGAAGCCGTCGGTGCTGCTGCTGGACGAGCCCACCTCGGCGCTGGACCCGATTTCCACCGGCAAGGTGGAGGAACTGGTGCACGAACTCAAGAGCGAGTACACGATTGCCATCGTCACCCACAACATGCAGCAGGCCGCCCGCTGCAGCGACTACACCGCCTACATGTACCTGGGTGAGCTGATCGAATTCGGGTCCACCCAGCAGATATTCTTCAAGCCCAGCCGAACCGAGACCGAGGACTACATCACCGGCCGTTTTGGCTGATGAACACCTCGCCTCCCCACTTTGCGAACCGGGAAATGCCATGAGCGACAAACACATCTCCAGCCAGTTCGATGTCGAACTGAATTCAATCTCCACCCAGGTCCTCGAGATGGGCGGGCTGGTGGAAGCACAGTTGCACCAGGCGGTGTACGCCTTGATTCACCTGAGCCTGGAAGCCGCGGACCAGGTGCTGGAAAACGAGGTCCGCATCAACCAGATGGAGGTGCAGATCGACCACGAGATCATCTCCACCATCGGGCGGCGCCAACCCACCGCGCGCGACCTGCGTTTCCTGATGGCCATCTCGCGCACCACGCAGAACCTGGAGCGCGCCGGCGACGAGGTGGCGCGCATGGCCCGCATGGCCAAGTCCATCATTGAGGGCGGCTCGCCCCGCAGCCTGCCCAGCCACGAGCTGCGGGTGGCGGCCGACCTGGCCGCTGCGCTGCTGCGCAAGACGCTCGATTCCTTTGCCCGCCTGGACACCAGCATGGCGGTGTCCATCATTCGGGACGACGACGAGATCGACCAGGAGTACAACGGCTTCCTGCGCAAGCTCATCACCTACATGATGGAAGACCCCCGCACCATTTCCACCAGCCTGGACCTGCTGTTCCTGGCCAAGTCCATCGAGCGCGTGGGCGACCACGCCAAGAACATCGCCGAGCAGATCATCTTCGTGGTGAAAGGCGAGGACGTGCGCCACACGTCCAAGGACAAAGTGGCCTCGGTGATCCGATGACGAGGGCGTGGACCTTGACATGGGCATGGGCACGGTCTGAGAAGGGCGCCGCATGAGACACCTTCCCCGCATCCTGGTGGTGGAGGACGAACCGTCCATCGCCGAGCTGATTGCCGTGAACCTGCGGCACAACGGCTTTGCACCGACCGTGGTGTTCGACGGCGTCGCCGCCCAGCGCGAGATGGACGCCGTGCTGCCCGACGCCATCCTGCTCGACTGGATGCTGCCCGGCGAGAGCGGCGCCACGCTGGCGCGGCGCTGGCGCAAGGCCGAGCGCACCCGGTCGGTGCCCATCCTCATGCTGACCGCGCGCAGCGACGAGTCCGACAAGGTGCAGGGGCTCGACGCCGGCGCAGACGACTACATCACCAAGCCGTTCTCCACCCAGGAGTTGCTCGCCCGCATCCGCGCGGTGCTGCGCCGGCGCAGCCCGGAAATCTCCAGCGATTCGGTGCAGGTGGGGGAGCTGGCGCTCAACGTGGCCACGCACCGCGCCACCTACCGTGGCGCCGAACTGCGCCTGGGGCCGACCGAATTCAAGCTGCTGCACTACCTGATGAAGCACGCCGAGCGGGTGCACACCCGTGGTACGCTGCTCGACAAGATCTGGGGGGACCACGTCTATATCGAGGAGCGAACGGTGGATGTGCATGTGAAACGGTTGAGGGAGTCGCTGGGCGAGGCCGCCGCCATGGTGGAAACCGTGCGCGGTGCGGGCTACCGGCTGTCTGGCATGGGTATGGCCGCGCGCAGCGCAGACCCCGACAGCGCCCAGGCATGATCCGCAGGGCCATCGAACTGTTGCTGCTCATGCTCGGCGGCGCTGTGTGGGGCTGGGCGCACGAATCCGCCCACTGGACGCTGGCCGGCGCCGTGCTGGGCGGCCTGATCTGGGTGGCGTTTGACAGCCTGCGCGCCCAGCGTGTGTTGCGCTGGCTCAACAAGGCCGACGGCGAGCGTTCGCCCGACGTGGCTGGTTTCTGGGGCGATGTGGCCGACCGGTGCCGCAAACACATCCGCAAACTCGACAAGAAGGCACAGAACAGCGAGGCGCGGCTGGAGGACTTCCTGGCCGCCATCCAAGCCTCGCCCAATGGCGTGGTGCTGCTGGACGCTGCGGGGCGCATTGAATGGTCGAACCTCACCGCGGCGAGCCACCTGGGTTTCGTTAACGAGCGTGACCTGGGGCAGTATGTGCGCAACCTGGTGCGCGCGCCTGCCTTTGTGGCCTACCTGTCACAGGGCGACTTCCGGCAGGAAATCCAGATCGATGGCCCCGGCCCGCGACCCTCCCAGCCCAGCAAGATTTCGCTGCAGATCCACCCCTATGGCAAGAAGCGCAAGCTCATGCTCACGCGCGACGTCACCGCCGTGCAGCTGGCCGAGACCATGCGCCGCGATTTTGTGGCCAACGTCTCGCACGAAATCCGCACCCCGCTGACGGTGCTCAGCGGTTTTGTGGAAACGATGCAGAGCATCCCGCTGGAAGAGGGCGATCGCCATCACTACCTCGGGCTCATGAGCCAGCAGGCGCACCGCATGCAGACCCTGGTGAGCGATCTGCTCACGCTCTCGCGCCTTGAGGGCAGTCCGGCTCCCGGTCCGGGCGAATGGATCGACAGCGAGGAGCTGCTCACCCATGTGCTGCAGGAAGCCCAGGGCCTGAGCCACGCGCTGGTGCGCCCTCCGCACCACATACAGGCCCTGGCGGGGCCTGCCATCTGGGTGTCAGGGGTCAAGACCGAGTTGCTCAGCGCCATGTCCAATTTGCTGAGCAATGCGGTGCGCTACACACCCGGCGGCGGACGCATCGAAGCCGGCTGGCGCCTGCGCGCAGAGGGCGGCGGTGAGTTCTTCGTGACCGACACCGGCCCCGGCATCGCGCCCGATCACCTGCCCCGGCTGACCGAGCGCTTCTACCGCGTGGACCGCAGCCGCTCCAGGGAAACCGGCGGCACCGGTCTGGGCCTGGCCATCGTGAAGCACGTGGCCCAGCGCCACGGCGGGCAGGTGGAGGTGCAGAGCACGGTGGGTGAAGGCTCCACCTTCCTCATCGTCCTGCCGGCCGCCCGGGTGCGTGAACGCGTCACGGGCTGAGCAGGCGGGCCTTTTCGGCTCAGGCGAAGGGTCGTTCGAGGTTGTCCGATGCTGCGTGCAGCAGGACAAGGCCCTCCGGCAGCCCTCCGACAGCACACTGACGCATCCTGTGCGCCGATGCCTTCAGCCTGGGTTCAGGGCCTTGAGCGCGTCCACGTCGCAGACCATGCGCCGGAAATGGGCGTCGGGCTGAAGGGCCTGGGCCGCCTCCAGCCTTCTCTCCACAGGCAGCTTCAGACCGATCACCCAGAACGCCCGCTGTTGACTGGACAGTTGCTGGCGCAAGCGGGAAAACGTCTCCACACCGGTGGCATCGATGTGGTTGATGGACTGGGCAAACAGCAGCACGCGCTGGGCACACAACTGCGCATGGGCGTTGGCCCGCTCATTGGCATGGCCTTGATGCGGGCCAATCAAGCCCCAGCATTGAAGAGCTCGGTGAGTGCGAGTGGATGAATGTGGGCGCGGCGTCACCTTTTCAGAATGCCGAACTCGACATGCTGCATCGCAGCGGCATCAAGCGCATGCGCACCCATTTCGTCACAGCGAATGATGCGGTGATCTTGCTGAAGACCCTGTCCAAAGGTCGTCATTTGGCCGTGTTGCCCCGCTTGCCTGTGATCTTGCTTCGCGATGAATACCCGATGGTGGAAATACGGCCCCCCGCAGGCACTGCCCGACGCGATCTCTTTATCTGGAGCCGGTCACCACTTGCCCATGAGCACGCCTTGGAAGCCATGCGGGAAATACTCAAAGAGACGCTGCAAAAATTGACCAGGGTCGACGCGGCGTCCGAAAGGGCGCTTGCCATTTCGCAGTTGCCCAGGCAATAGACCAGGCGAGGAGGACACGGGGTCCCGTCCAGCCGCATGGCGCGCATTTGCTGCTCAGCAAGGGCAAGGGTGCTCAGCGTGGACGTGCGTTTTTGAGCAGCGGCGATCCTGGGTTCCGCACGCCTCCTTGGGTTCTGGGCAGGCCCATTTCCTCGAGAAGAGGGCAGTGGGGCCAGCGTCGCATCAGCCTCACACAAGGTTCGCGAGCCCCTGCGTTCGCAAGGCGCTGGAGCATCGGTGCAGGCCCGGGTGGCGTAAAGCGATTTCGTGGTCACACGCCTGGCACAACCGTGAGCGCAGCCTTCAACCGATTTGTGCGGTCACCGGCAACACCGATGCCAATTAAAGCGTAACTTACATCACTTCAATATCTCGCCTCGACACTGTGAACACGCCGGGATAAAACGCGTTGCCCTCTGTGGCACGATGTTTTCATAGAGGGCCTTTGAAAGAAGTTGATCTACCTTGTCCTTTTGATCAGACCGCTCAGACGAGCCAGCGCAACATGCAACAAACCCATCCACCGATCAGCGCCTCGGCGCATTTTGAACACTGGCTCGACAACCGGGACCGTCCAGGCGCGCGCCAACGTGAGCAGTTGACCCATGCCGCCGCCAAACCCTACCGTTACATCTGGACGGCCTGGGTCCAGTGGCTGACCAGTCCTCGGGTTCTCCCGAGCGGGGACACCACGCCACCACTGGCCAGCTGTTGGACGCAAGCGCTGCCCGGCCACGTGATGCGCTATCTTGATCAGGGTGTCGAGGCCGCCGCGTCGGCACGGCGCGGCAAGACCGCGCCGATCAGCGAAATCACACGCCGGCGCTACTGGCGGGTGTTGCAGATGATCTACGCGCACGCAGTGAACCAGCACATCATCGAGATCAATCCCGTCATGGCCGCGGCCGACGCCACGCCGCCGCCACAGGAAGATTCCGAAGGCCTGGTGCTGCTGGGGGCCCGTTGGCGAGCCGTTGCCCTGGCCATCCCGCGTGGCACATCGCGATGGGACCTGCGCGACCGAGCCATCCTCAATGTCCTCATGGATGTCGGCCTGACCATGGGCGAACTGGCGGAACTCAGGTTGGACCAGGTGGGTTACCACATGGTCCGGATCCCGGTCCACGTGGTCGGTTCGCGCGGCGCGCAGAACCGCGTGGTGATGCTGAGCAGCGATGCCAGCATCGAATTGCGCCGCTGGATTGACGAGCGCCTGCGCATCGAACTGCACCCGGCCACCGACCCCGGGTTGGTTTTCGTGACCAACCAGGGACGGCCCATGTCGGGCCGCACACTGTTCAGCCAGGTGTCAACCACGGTTGCCCGCGGCTTGCGAGAAGGCGGGTTCGCGCTGCCGTTGCACATCGGCCCCCAGGTGTTGCGCAACTCGCGGATTGTGATGTGGCTCAACGAGGGCATTCCCGTCGAGGAAGTCTGCCGGCGAGCGGGTATCAAGGACTACCGCAGCTTGCGAGGTCTGCGCCGTCACATCAATCCGGGCGTTTTCCCCGTCACCGTGCCACGGCAGCGGCGCGACTTGGAGCAAGACGTGAATTGAGCTTCTCGGGCGCCCGCCCCTGAAGAACCGCGGATACCAGCTCAGGCCCCTGTCTCCGTTGCCCTTTTGGATGCTCGCTTGACGGTGCCAGCGGCCACTTGATCGGTGATGTTATCTGCCGGCTCGGGACCCCGTGCTGTGGCACTGAGGCGCTCCAGCACACGGGCCATGACCTGTTCTTGCGCCGTGGCGGAGGAGCTGGCCGTCGCCAGCGCCACTTCCAGCTGTTGATTGGTCGTCAGCAGTCGATCCGCGTTCACTTTCAACTGCTCGTTCTCGGTGTGGAGCCGCAGGACGGCAGCCTCTTGCTCCACCAGGCGCCGGCCCAGCTCCTCGATGCGCCTCTGTGCAAAACCAAGTTCATCCTTGAGCGGACGCAAACCCCGCATCTCTTCGTGGATGCGGTGCAAATCACCTTGGGCGCGCGACAAATCGCCCAGCAGCCGCGCGTTTTCCTGAAGGGTATGGACGGCCTCCTGCTGCTTGTGGGTCAGGGCGTCGTTCACGGTGCGCAACTCGGCCTGCAGGTACTGCACCTGCTGCTCGTGCTTGCGCAGATCTTGATCGCGCTGTTCCTTGACGGATTGCCGGAAATGCTCGATTGCCTGTCGCGCATGCTGGTGCTTTTCTTCCAAAGAGTGGCGATGGCGTTCTTCAGCCGCGATGCGCTCCTGCAAGTCAACCACCTGCTGGGCCAACTGCGTGCATTCCAGCGTCTTGCTGCGAAGCGCTTCGCTGGTTTTTCCATGCGCTGTTTTTTCATCGTTGAGCAACCGCTGGTGTTGCCCCAGTTGCTCGCGGGTGGACTGGGCCTCGGCTTTCAGAGCCGCGGCGGCTTGCTGGTGCTGGGTCAGCTGCTCTGCATGCCGGGCCTGCGCCGACATCACCCGTTCTTCCGCTTCCTCGTTGACCCGGGCGGCCAGGCGGCCCACCAGGTCCTGGATCGCTTCGCTGACGCCCACTCGGTTGCCGGTGGCCGGCCCTTCCTCTTCGCCGATTTCCTTCAGATAGCGATGAATCGTGCTCTTGGAGCCGGTGCCGAGCTCCTCGCGCACCGCATCGATCGACGGATGCCGCCCCGTGGCCAGCAATTTATTGCGAGCGCGCAGCACTTCAGATTTGTAAATGCCCGATCTGGCCATGGTTCACCTCTTTATTTCGTACCATAGTATGTACCATGATATTACATACTATTCATGGAAAAAAGAGGGAGGGCTATCTTAAAAAATTGAAATTGGATAATGGTTGATTATTCAATGTGAGGATGATTTCCAGCAGTCAGAAGCCTGCGGGGGTACTTTCGGCTGTTCCTGGTTCGCTCACGATGGTGACGCCGCTTGAGAGCGGTCGGCCAGTGCGGAAATGCGAAGATCCACGGTCGGTTGGTGGCCCTCGAAGGCAAGTTGGCGGCGGTGCGGCAGTGCGCAAGACGGAGGGCAAGCCAGTTTCCGAGGGGACTTGATTGACGAAGGTTCACCGGATGTATGCGTCTGGCCATCCCACCTTTACAAAACGACTACATCAACGTCCCTCGGTGCGCGATATAAGAAGCAGGTCTAGGAGACCCAAATGAACACACCAATTGCAGCGACGACTATCGCATGCCTGCTGCTGCTCGGTGCTGGTGCTCATGCCGATGAAGGCAAGGATGAGTCCGGCAAGGGCAAGCAGCGATACGAGGAGCGCTTCGAGCGTTCTGAGCGCGACGAACGCTCCGAACGTTCTGATCGCGACCATCGGGATGGCAACTCGCACTTCCATCGCCAGGGCCAAACGCGAATTCCGAATGGGCATCTGCCTCCTCCGGGCGAGTGCCGTGTCTGGTACCCGAATCGTCCCGCCGGACAGCAGCCCCCGCCATTCAAGTGCGGCCAGTCACCGGGCCGGGTGGAACCAGGGGGTTGGGTGTTCTCACCGGGGCCTCGCCGGCAAGAGATCGAGGCAACGGTGTATGACGAACGTCGCCCGGGCATCGTGATCGATGTGGGCATATTCGATGCGCGCACGGGTTCTCTCCTCCGTGTGACGGGCGCGAGATAAATCGCGATCCTCGCTACCAGCGATGGGGTAGCAGCTCGCCGATCTGGCTGGCGGCCTATGGCTGTTAGCGGCGGTCAGTTTCCGCGTAAATCTGGTGTCGGCAAGCAGTCGGACGCGGTCATCCGCGGCAGTCAGCTGAATGCCTTGAACTTCCTTTGAG
>Ga0208490_100067_pt1 | contig 91085 bp, 88 predicted proteins | sample SubbioAug_CSWold_FD_184818 | JGI IMG/M metagenome (GOLD analysis project Ga0208490, IMG submission 184818) | Serpentinite rock and fluid subsurface biosphere microbial communities from McLaughlin Reserve, California, USA - CR11Aug_CSWold (SPAdes) | ecosystem: Environmental > Terrestrial > Deep...
CGGCCCGAGGGACTGGGACGACCCTCGGCGCGGGTGCCCTCGTGGGCGCCGGCGTCGCGCCTGCGGGTCTCGCGCGAGAGGACGCCGATGGCCTTCTGGGTCTCGTTGCGGCGGGCGGCGGCCAGCAGCACCACGCCGGCGAGGACGACGAGCGCCACGACGGCGAGGATGGCGATGGTGGACGTGTCCATGGTGGTGCGCCTTTCGTCCTACAGCTCGAAGAACAGACCCGCGTTCCAGGGGAACACGAAGTTGAAGCCCGGCCCCCGGAAGAACGATCCGATGATGACGAGCACGGCCCAGAACATCAGGTGGATCGTCATCAGCGAGATGATGAACTTGCGGTCGGTGGGCTTGTTGGACGGGTTGCGATCGCTGTAGGGCGCCAGGATCAGGGCGAAGATGCCCATGCCCGGGATGGTCACGCCGGCGACCATCGGGTGGAACATGGTCAGCAGCTCCTGGAGGCCGAGGAAGTACCACGGCGCCTTGGAGGGGTTCGGCGTCTCGTTGAAGTTGGCCAGCTCGAGCAGCGGCGCGTTCACGAAGATCGAGAAGAAGAGCACGAAGGCCGTGCAGGCGAGGGCGGCCACGAACTCGACCACCAGCAGGTGCGGCCAGGTGTGCACCTTGTCGAGGGGGGTGGCTCGCACGTCCTGGATGGAGCCGGCCTTGACGACCGTGAGCAGGCGCTGGGTGTGCCCGCCGGGACCGGTGGGCACCGGGCCGCCGTCGGCCACCGCGGCCGCAGCCGCCGGGGCCGTGGCCACGGCCGTGCCGCCACCGCCGCCGCCAGCGGACGCCGCGGCACCCTCGCCGCCGCCGCCGCCACCACCGGACGCCTTGGCCTTGGCCGCCTTCGAGCGCTCGAGGAGGTGAGCGGGGATGCGGGACTCGGCCTCGGTCTGCTCCGCCGACTGGTCCGCCGGCGCGGCGTCGCCGGAGGAGGCCTCGGCCTTCTTGCGGGCCTCCTCGGCCCGCTTGCGGAGGTGCTCTGGGATCTCGGTCATCGGATCGTCCTCGTCGTCACCATCATCGCCTACAGCGGGCCCGAGATCCCGCCGTCCTTGCGGACCCGCCAGAAGTGGATCGCCATGAAGATGACGATCACGAACGGGAGCATGAGCACGTGCAGCACGTACCAGCGGATCAGGGTGTCGGACCCGATCTCCACGCCGCCGAGCAGCACGAAGCGCACCTGCTCACCGAAGACGGGGGTGTACCCCATCATGTTCGTGCCCACGGCCACGGCCCACAGGGCCAGCTGGTCCCACGGCAGCAGGTAGCCGGTGAAGGACAGCAGCAGGGTGAGGGTGAGCAGGATCACGCCGATCACCCAGTTGAACTCCCGGGGCGGCTTGTAGGCCCCGTGGTAGAAGACGCGGGCCATGTGCAGGAACACCGACAGGACCATGAGGTGGGCGGCCCACCGGTGCATGTTCCGCACGAGCAGGCCGAAGGTCACGCCGGTCTGCAGGTTGTAGATGTCGTCCCAGGCCTGGGCGGCGGTGGGCCGGTAGAAGAACATCAAGAAGATGCCCGTCACCGTGAGCAGGATGAACAGGAAGAAGGACAGCCCCCCGAGGCAGAGCGTGTAGCTCACCTTCACGGCGTGGCGCTTCACCTTGACCGGGTGCAGGTGGTACAGCACCGAGTTCATCACCACGTACGAGCGGTTCCGGGGGCTGTCGGTGTAGCCCTTGCGGAAGATCGACCCGGGCCGGAAGATCGAGTTCCAGGCCTGGGACCCCTGCACCGTGTCGGGGAGGCCCGACACGGTCTTCTGGAGCCGTTCGCCGATCGACGGCTTGTCTTCGGTGGTGCTGGCCACGGAGGGTTCTCCTCAGGGATGCTCTCTCAGCCCAACCGCATCCCATAGCCGTAGCCATGGGTCGGGGTGCGCTGGTGGGGGTCGCCGGCGGCGCTCGGGGTGCCGAGCTTGCCGAGGATGATCACGCCGGTCGGGCAGCGGTCGACGCACAGGGCGCACCGCGTGCAGACATCGTCATCGATCGTGAAGATCACGTGGTCGCTCGGGTCGAGCCCGGGCTGCTCGGTGCCGGTGGCCGATTCGATGGCCGACGGCGACACCATGTGGATGCACTTCCACGGGCAGATGTCGACACAGCCCTCGCACATGATGCACTCGGACTGGTCGATGTGGATGAACTGCTTGGGCTTGACGGCCGCGGCGAGCCAGGAGGCGTCGACCTCCTGCAGGACGTAGTCGTCCCGGAACTCCGGGAGCGGCGGGTTGGCGTCGGTCTTGGCCATGCCGATGCCCTACCCCTTCCGGACCAGCGGGCGGCCGTAGCTCGACGTGGGTACGACGGCGGCGGCGGCCTCGGCCTTCTTCTTCCGGTCGTTCCACCAGGCCCAGACCCAGATCTGCAGGCCTAGGCCGACGCCGTAGATGGCGACGGCGAGCAGGTCGCGCACGTGCTGCCAGCTGAGGGTCATCGGCAGCCAGCCGCCCTCGGCCTCGGGCCGCAGCACGTTGCCCACGGCCCACAGCGTGCGGTCGGGCCGCCAGTTCAGCTCGTTGTCGGCCCAGGTGAGCCACAGGTGGGGGATGATCCCGTACCACCAGAACATGAAGAAGAAGGTGTAGGCAGCGGCCAGGTTGGCCTGCCCCCAGGTGAGTGGCGCCCCGGGGGCGCGCCGGGTCTTGCCGTACCAGAACACGGCCGCGAGGCCGATGATCCCGATGATGATTGACAAGGTGAAGGCGACCACGGCGTAGACGGACCTCGTGATTTCGATCACAACGGTGCGAGCGGAGGCCCCGACGCCGGTCGGGGCCGCGCCGACGGTCTACCACGGGCCCCCGAGCCGCGACACATCGGCCCGGTGGCCCGTACTTGGGCACCGCCGATCCCCGGCGCCTACCCTGTCGCCGTCCTTGTCGCCGTCCCCGTCGCCGTCAGGGCCGGCGCGACCAGCACCCGGGAGGCCCGTTGACCGAGATCCCCGAACACCTCCTGAAGCGCTCACGCGAGCGTCGTGCCGCGATGGGCGGCGACGACGTCGGGGCGACGGACGGTGGGGGCGCATCCGAGTCGACCGAGTCCGCACCGGCCGCCCGGTCGGCTGCTCCCGCCAAGGCGGCGGCGTCCATGCCGGCCCACCCGGCGCCGGAGTCCCTCCCCGCCGCGCCGCCCCCGTCGCCGATGGTCGAGGCCTACCGGCGGCGCCGCAAGGTCCCGTACTGGGCCATGCCCGTGCTGGCCGCCATCCCGCTGTGGGCCTACGTGTACCAGGGCACCCTCTCCCCGCCCCCGGCGGGCGAGGGCCCCGAGGTGCTCGGCGAGGAGCTGTACGCCTCCGCCGGCTGCGCCGGCTGCCACGGCGCCGGCGGCGGCGGTGGCGTCGGCCCGGGCTTCACCGGCGGCGCCATCTACGAGACCTTCCCCGACTTCGTGACCCACTTCGAGTGGGTGCGCCTGGGCTCCACCGGCTGGCAGGCCGAGCGGGGCGACACCTACGGCGCCAACGCCACGCCGGTGGCCGGCGGCATGCCCGGCTTCGGCGAGGAGCAGCTCAGCGATGCCGAGCTGATCTACATCGTCCTCCACGAGCGCCTGCTCGGCGGGGAGGACCCGAACGAAGAGGACATGCTCGCCCTCGAGGAGGTCGCCCTCCTGCTGTCCGAGAACGAGGCCATGACCCTGGAGGAGGCGCTGGCCGAGGTCGGCGTCGAGGCGCCCGAGGGCGGCGAGGGGTCCAGCGGCGCCGGGGCCGGGGCCGGGGCCGACCCGGCCAACACGCCCGAGCGCGAGGACACCCCGGGCGCCGAGGGCCAGGACGGCCCGGGCACCGACGCGGAGACGGGCGGGTCGGGCGGCGACCGACCGCCGGCGGCCACCGCCGAGCCCCAGGACGGCTGAGCCGGGCCGCCCGGGAGGGCAGCGCGCCTACGGGACGCCGGCGGTCCGGGCCCGGGCGGCGTTCACCAGCTCGTCGAGCAGGAGGAGCATGACGTCCTTGGCCGAGTCGGTGTGGCGGGCGTCGCACTCGGTCATCGGCACGTGGGCGCTGACGCCGAGCGCCTCGCGCACCACGTTGAGGTCGTAGCGGGGCGTCCCCTCGAAGCGGTTGACCGCGACGACGAAGGGGATGTCCTTGGCCTCGAAGTAGTCGACGGCGGGGAAGCTCTGGTCGAGCCGGTCGGTGTCGACCAGCACCACGGCGCCCAGGGCGTGCGAGCAGATGTCGTCCCACATGAAGCCGAAGCGCTCCTGGCCCGGCGTGCCGAACAGGTACATCACCAGGTACTCGTCGACCGTGAGGCGGCCGAAGTCCATGGCCACCGTCGTCGTCGTCTTGGCCGCTGAGCCGCGGCGGTCGTCGACGTGGGCGGCGACGGAGGTCATCGCCGCCTCGGTTCGCAGCGGGGGGATCTCCGAGAGCGCGCCGACGAAGGTCGTCTTGCCCGCGCCGAAGCCGCCGGCCACCACGAACTTCACGGCGCGGACGCGGGGCTTCCACTCGGCGGGCGCGGGACGGGCGGTGTCGTGGCGCATCGGGTCGTCCCTCACAAGGCTCGGACGGCGTCGATCATGCGCGACAGGACGTCGAGCTCGATCTCCACCGGGTCGGTCTGGTGCACCTCGAGCCGACCCTCGGAGACGAGGTCGGCGGCGAGGATGGTGGTGACGCCGATGACGAGGCCCAGGGCCGCGGACGCCTCGGCGATGGAGATCGGCTGCTCGCAGAGCCGCAGGAGCTTCTGCTGCTCGGCGGAGAGGCCGGCGGCACCGGCGCCCCCGACGGCGGTGAGCATCGTCTCGATGCGCAGGTCGCGGCGGTCGGCGCGGGTGCGCCCGCCGGTCATCACGAAGGGGCGGACGACGTCGTGCCCGCTCGTGCGCCGGGGGTCGCTCATGAGACCAGCACGTCCTGCTGCAGCTCGAGGATCAGCTCCGGCGTGAGCACGGCCCGGGCCCGGTCGACGAGGAGGCTGGACTGGTAGCCGACCTGGCCGATGTCGCAGCGCTTGGAGGCCACGACGCCCAGGCAGCTGCCGTCGGAGATCGACGACACGAACAGGTAGCCGCCGCGCATGGCCACGATCACCTGCTCGAGCTCCTCGAAGCCGAAGCAGGTGGTGGTGCCGTGCCCGAGGCTCACGAGCCCGGACACGATGGCGGCGAGCTGCTCGGCGCCGGCCCGGTCGAGCGACTTCGACATGGCCATCAGCAGGCCGTCGGCCGACACGGCGATGGCGTCGGTGACCCCCGGCGTCTGGTCGACGAAGCTGTCGATCATCCACGAGAACCGGCGGACGTCGTCCTGGGTGCTCATCGCTCCTCCTCGGTGCTGGACTCGTCGGTGGTGGTGGCGTCGGTGGACTCGGCGCGGGCGGCGCCGCTCTGGAACTCGGCGAGGAAGCCGAACAGGCCGGCCGTGGCGACCTCGGTGGCCGACGGCGGCTCGCCGGTGGCGGCGGGCGCCACGGGGGCGGCCGCCTCCCCGGCGGGCTCGCTGCGGCGCAGGCGGGAGGGCAGCGGCGCGGCGTCGGGACGCTGGGCGCCCGGGACCCGGCGGGGCAGGCCGCCCACGGCGGGCGGGGCCGGTGCCAGGTCCTCGCCGTCGAAGGCCCGCTGGAGGTCGGCGACGGTGTCGACCCGGTCCAGGCGCCCCTCGCCGAGGGCTTCGGAGAGGGAGCCGGCGCCCACCGGCGCGGGCTCGCCCCGGTCGATGTCGTCGCGCTCCTCGTCCGGGGTCGGGACCGGAGCCGGGGCGACGACGTCCTGGGCGAACCACGCCTCGAGGTCGGCGTCGTCGGGCTGCGCCGGCTCGGGGACGGCCTCGGGCTCCGGCTCGGCTGCGGCCGGGGCCGGGGCCGGGCGGACCGCCGGGTCGGGAGCCGGCGCCTGCTCGAGCAGCGTCGGGGGCAGGACCACCGTGGCGACGATGCCCCCGGCCGGGTTCTCCTGCAGGCGCACGGTCACCCCCAGGCGGGCGGCGAGCTGGCCGGCGACGTAGTGACCGAGGTAGCGGGACGGGGCCACCGTGTAGGACTCCTCGCCGGCGAGGCGGCGGTTCGACCGCTCGATGTCCTCGGCCGGCATCCCGATGCCGTTGTCGGCGATGGCGATCACGTAGCCCTCGTGGGAGCGGCGGCCCTTGATCTCCACGTCCTCGTCGGGCGGCGAGAACTGCAGGGCGTTCTCGGCCAGCTCGGCCACGATGTGGGACACGGCGGCGGCCGCACCGCCGGACACGGCGATGTCCTCGAGCTGGCGCACGTGGACCCGGCGGTAGTCCTCCACCTCGCCGAGGCCGGCACGGACCACGTTGCCGATCTCCACCGGCATGCCCCACTGACGGGGCGACTCGGTGCCGGCGAGCACGAGCAGGGACTCGGCGTTGCGGCGCATGCGGGTGGCGAGGTGGTCGAGGCGGAAGAGCGCCTCGAGCTGGTCGGGCTCGGTCTCCACCTGCTCGAGCTCGGTGATGAACTCGAGCTGGCGGTCGAGCAGGTTCTGGTTGCGCCGACCGAGGTTCACGAAGGAGTCGGCGATGTTGCGCCGCAGCACGGCCTGGTCCGCGGCGAGGGCCAGCGTGCGCTCCTGCACCTTGTTGAGGGCGGTGACGACCTCGCTCACCTCGTCCCGGGTGCGCACCTCGATGGGGGCCAGCTCCGGGAGCACGACGTCCTCGCCGAAGGGCGTGTCGAGGATCGAGCGGACCGCCTCGGGCAGGCGGCGGCCGGCCATCTCGTCGGCCTCGTCCCGGAGCTTGCGCAGCGGCCGGGTGATCGACGTGGTGGCGACGTAGGTGATGATGATGGCGAAGGCGATCACGGCGGCGGCGATGATCGTGTAGAGCCGGACGTCGTCGTAGGCGTCGCCGCTGAGGGCGCTGGCCTGGCCGGCCAGCACGTCGGTGGCGTTCTGGGCGATGGTGGGAACGCCGTCCGGGGTGCCGACCGCCTCGAGCAGCTCGGTGATGGCGACGTCCTCGCCCAGGGTGTACTCGCCGAAGATCTCCAGCGCCCGCTTCGTGCCGGCGCGCTCGAAGGTCTCGGTGGCGACGTCGGCGTAGGGCCCCACGGCCAGCTGCTCGATGCGGGCGTTGAGCGTCTGCAGCCGCTCGACCAGGCCGATGGCGTCGACCTGCAGCTCGATGGAGCTGCCGCCGGTGAGCGTGTCGAGCACGACGTTGCGGGTAGCGGCGGCGATGGTCTCGCTGCGGCGGCTGGCGGCGTCGACGATCTCGACGCCGTTGCGCAGGCCGGCCTCGTCGACCTGGGTGGCCACCGTCGAGGTCGCGTCGAAGAAGGCGGCGATCATCTCGGTGTAGGCACCGAAGACCTGGTCGGCGAGCTCCTGGTTGCCCAGGTCGCGGTCGCCGTCGAACCCTTCGTAGGCCTGGCGCACCTCGGCGAGGTCCTCGAGCGAGGTGAACGCCGGTTCGAACGCCTCCCGGACCTCGGGGGCGAGGTCCGAGAGGGAGGCGCGCAGGGAGGAGATCGCCGTGTCGGACGCCTCCCGGGCCTCCTCGGCGGACGAGACCTCGAGCGTCGTCGCCCCGGCCAGGCCGATGAGGTCGAGCGACGTGTAGTTCCGCTCGTTCTGCAGCGCCGTCGTGACGCTGCCCGGCCCGAGCGCGACGAAGGCGAGGTCCGCCTCCTCCTGGATGCGATCGGACTCCTCGCTGGCCTGCACGGCCTGCAGGCCGGCGATCGCCACCAGGGCGACGAGCGGCACCGCCAGGGCGGCGGCGAGCTTCGAGCGGATGCGGATCCTCATCGGTGTCCTCCAGGGGACGCGGTGGCGGCGGCAGGGGATGCGGTCAGCAGGTCGACGGTGCGGGGCCCGGCGAGGGCGCCCCGGTCGGCGGGCAGGTCGATGGCCCACCCGAGGACGGCGGGATCGGAGCTGAGGAGCACCAGCGGGGCCGACGGCTCGGTGTCCTCGAGTGCCCGCAGGAGGCCGTCCTCGGAGCCGCCGGCCCCGTCGGCGACGACGTCGTCCAGCACCACCACGCCCTCGGTGATGCCGGCGACGAGGTCGGCGAGGGCCTGGGCGGCGTCCTCGGGGGCGATCCGCTCGAGCGCGAGCCGGGCCGCCTCGACCTGGCGGCGCCGCTCTTCGCACCCGGCGCGCTGGCGGTCGGCCTCGGCCTGCAGCCCGGTGAGCTCGGCGTCGACGACGCCGGCCAGGCCCCGGAGGCCGGCGGCGACGGTGGCGACGTGGTGCAGCGGGTCGGCATCGTGGGGCGGCCGGGCCTCGCCGGGCAGGCACTCGACGAGGCCGGCGAGACGGGCCAGCCGCTCGCGCTGCTCGCGTGCGAGGCGCTCGAGCTCGCGCTCGGTCTCGCCGACGGCGCGCTTGGTCTGCTCCGAGCGGGCTCGGGCGTCGGCCTCGGCCTCGGCCAGCCGGGCCTCGACGGAGGCGGCCTGGGCCTCGAGGTCGGCGGCGGCGCGCTCGCGCTCGGGGTGGGCGGCCGCGCCGTCGGCGGCGCGGAGGGCCGACAGCTGGCGCCGGGCCTCGGCGATGGCGGCCTCGGCGGAGGCCCGCTGGTCGAGGACCCGGTCGAGGGCTCGCGCCGCCTCCCGGTCGTCGCGGAGGCGCTCGGCCAGCTCGGCTTCGGCCTCGGCGGTGCGGGCCCGACCCTGGACGGCGAGCTCGGGCAGCGAGTCCACCCAGCCGGCGGCGTCCACGAAGGCGTCGCGGTCGGCCCGCCGCTGGTCGGCGGCGGCGTCGGCGTCAGCCAGGTCGTCGCGGGCGGCGGCCAGGCCCGACTCGAGCTCGACGATGCGCTCGCGCAGCACGGCTCGGCGGCGGCCGGCCACCGCCTCCATGGCGACGGCGAGCTCGGCCTGGCCGACGACCGTCCGGCCCGGGGCCGCATCGATCACCGGGCGCGCCCCGCCGACCACGGGCACCACCGTGAGGCGAGGATGCAGCAGGTCGGACTCGCGTCGGATCACGTCTCTCCCAGGGTCGCTGCGCCGGCCGTCCACGGCTGCCGCAGGCGGCTCCCCGGGTCATCGGCACCCCGATCCGGCGACTTGAGCGAGATGGGCTCCCCTGGCCGATCACCGACCTAGGCCGGGTCGTGCCAGCCGCCCAGGTCGGCGGCCAGGCGGTCGGCGCTCGCCGGCCCCCAGGTGCCCTCGTCGTAGAGCTCGACCTCGTCCCGGTGGCCGCAGATCGCGTCGACGATCCGCCACTGCTGGTCGATGCCGTCCTCGCGAGCGAAGCGGCGGGCGTCGCCCTCGAGCGCGTCCTCGAGGAGGCGCTGGTAGGCGCTGCGCCGGCGAGGGTCCTGGCTGAAGGACATGTCGAGGTCGGCGTCCTCGGAGACGAGCTCCTCGCCCGGCCGCTTGACCTGCAGGCCGAACGTGACCCCGGTGTCCTGGTTGAGCCGGAACCGCACGTGGTTCGGGTGGGGCGCCGGACCCTCCTCGGCGAAGAGCAGGCTGGGGGGCGACTTCAGCTCCACCACCGCCTCGGTCTGCGTGATCGGGAGGCCCTTGCCCGTGCGGATCAGCCACGGCACGCCCGCCCACCGCCACGAGTCGATCTCGAAGCGCACGGCGGCGTAGGTCTCGGTGTCGCTCCCGCCCTGCACCCCGTCCTCGTCGACGTAGCCCCGGTACTGGCCGCGGACGAGCCGATCGGGGTGGAACGAGCCGACCTGGCGCAGCAGCTTGGCCTTCTCGTCGCGCAGCGAGCGGGCGTCGGGGCCGGCCGGGGGCTCCATGGCGAGGAACGCCACCACCTGCAACAGGTGGTTCTGGACGACGTCCTTCAGGGCGCCGACCGAGTCGTAGAACTTGCCCCGACCCTCGACGCCGAACGCCTCGGCCATCGTGATCTGCACCGAGGAGATGAAGTTGCGGTTCCAGAACGGCTCGAGCATCGAGTTGGCGAACCGGAAGACGAGGAGGTTCTCGATCTCCTCCTTGCCGAGGAAGTGGTCGATGCGGAACACCCGCTCCTCGGGGAACGCGCGGTGGAGCACCTCGTCGAGCTCGGCGGCCGACGCCCGGTCGCGGCCGAAGGGCTTCTCGACCACGACGCGGCCCTGCTCGTGCAGGCCGACCCGGGCGATGCCCTCGACGACGTCGTCGAACCTCGACGGCGGGATCGCCAGGTAGAACAGCGGCGAGCGGGGGCCGCCGGCCCCTTCGAGCACGGCCGCGAGTTCGTCGAACGTGCCGGCCTCCCGGTAGTCGCCGCTCACGTAGCGGGCCCGCCCGGCGAGCGAGGTGAGCGCCGCCTCGTCGGGGTCGTCGACCTGCTCGCTCACGCTCTCGCGGATGCGCTCGCGCAGCTCGTCGTCGGTCCACGCCGAGGAGCTGACCCCGATGACGGGCACGTCGTCGCCCAGCGAGCCGTCGACCACCATCTGGTGCAGGGCCGGGAACAGCTTCTTGCGGGCCAGGTCGCCCGTGGCCCCGAAGAGGACGACGGCGTCGGAGCGCGGCTCACCCACCGGGCACCTCTTCGGCCTCCTGGGGGTGGTGCACCACGATGGCGTGGCCGCCGAACTGCTCGCGCAGCGCCGCCACCGCCTTCATGGCCAGGGAGTGCTCGTGCTGGGACTCGAAGCGGGCGAAGAGCGACGCGGCGATGGCCGGCACCGCCACGCCGGTGTCGACGGCCGTCTGCACCGTCCAGCGGCCCTCGCCCGAGTCGGGGGCGACGTCGGCCACGTCGGCGAGGTCGGGGTGGGCCTCCAGGCCGCGGACCAGCAGGTCGAGCAGCCAGGACCGCACGACCGAGCCCTCCTGCCAGCAGCGCAGCGTGGCGGTGAGGTCGACGTCGAGCGCGTGGCGGGCCATCAGCTCGTAGCCCTCGGCGAAGGCCTGCATCACCGCGTACTCGATGCCGTTGTGCACCATCTTCGTGAAGTGGCCGGCCCCGGACGGCCCCACGTGGGCGAGCCCCCGGCCGCTGGCCTCGGCCCCCTCGGGCGCGAGCGCGACCAGCACGGGCCACACCCGCTGCACGTGCTCGTCGTCGCCGCCGACCATGAGGGCGTACCCGTCCTCGCGGCCCCACACGCCGCCGGACACGCCGGCGTCGACGAAGCCGATGCCCCGCTCGGCCAGCCGGTGGGCCCGGGCGACGGAGTCGGTGAAGCGCGAGTTCCCGCCGTCGACCACGACGTCGCCCGGCTCGAGCAGGCCGGTGAGGGTGTCGACCGTGTCCTCCGTGGCCAGTCCGGCGGGCACCATCGACCACGCCACCCGGGGCGCCTCGAGCCGGTCGACGAGCTCGGCGAGGGAGGCCACCTCGCTGGCCTCGTGGTGGACGTCGAAGCCGACGACCTCGTGGCCGGCGGCGCGGAGGCGCTCGGCCATGTTGCCCCCCATCCGTCCCAGGCCGATCATCCCGAGCTGCACGTGCGCCTCCTCATCGGCCCGTCCTGGTGGACCTGCGTGGCGTCCTTCCTAGCGCGGACGTTGGAATTCGGCGTTCGGCCCGCCAGGGTGGTCGATGGAGTCGTCCGCCCCAGTGCCAGGAGCCCCCCGATGTCCCCAGCTGCGTCCACCGTGCAGTCGCCGTTCAAGAAGGGCGACGCCGTCATCTACCCCCAGCACGGGGCCGGTCGGGTCGTGGCCGTCGAGAAGCGCACCGTCGGCGACGTCGAGCGGAAGTACCTGGTGATCGACCTCGAGCTGCAGGACCTCAAGGTCTGGGTCCCGGTCGACGAGGCCGAGCAGGTCGGCGTGCGCGAGCCCACCCCCGAGGACGAGCTCGAGGACCTCTTCGAGCTGCTCTCCGACCACGACGTGCGCATCCCCACCAACTTCTCGCGGCGCATGAAGAACAACCAGAGCCGCATGAACGACGGCGACGTGTGGCAGCTGGCCGAGGTGGTCCGGAACCTGGCGATCCGCCGGGCCAGGAAGCACCTCTCCCCCTCCGAGAAGACGCTCTACGCGCACGCCCGGAACCTGCTGATCGCCGAGGTCGCCCTGTCGATGAAGGCCGACCACGAGGCGGCCGAGGCCGCCATCGACGAGCACCTGCCCCAGCCGGCCGACGCCGACGAGTAGGCCGTTCAGCTCGCGGCTTCGGCCGCCGCGTCCGTGGCCCGGGCCACGATCTCGTCCACGACCTCGTCGGTGTGGGCGAGGCCGGGGAAGAGCACCTCGTAGGCGCCCGGCGCCATCGCCACGCCCCGGTCGAGCAGGGCGTGGAAGAGGCGGCGGTAGCGGTCGACGTCGGTCGTCTTGGCGTCCTCGTACGTCCGCGGCGCGATTGGGCCGAGGTGCAGGCCCACCAGGGTGCTGACCCGCGGGATGACGGCGTCGATGCCGGCGCCGGCGAGGGCGGCCTCCAGCCCGGTGGCGAGGCGCTCGGCGGCGCGGCGGATGCGGTCGTAGGCGGCCTCGTCGAGGAGCGCGAGCGCGGCCCGGCCGGCGGCGGTCGCGAGCGGGTTGCCCGAGAGCGTGCCGGCCTGGAACACGGGGCCGTCGGGCGCCATCTGGTCCATGACGTCGGCGCGGCCGCCGAACGCGCCGATGTTGAGCCCACCGCCGATCACCTTCCCGAAGCACGTCAGGTCGGCGGCCACCGCGTACAGCTCCTGGGCGCCGCCCCGAGCGACGCGGAAGCCGGTGATGACCTCGTCGAACACCAGCAGGGCGCCCACCCGATCGCACTCGTCGCGCAGCGCCTGGAGGAAGCCGTCGTCGGGTGGGACCAGGCCCATGTTGGCGGCGACGGGCTCGACGATGACGCAGGCCACCTCCTCGTCGAGGGCCGGCACCTCGTTGAAGGGCACCACGAGCGTGTCGGCGACGGTGGCCTGGGTGACGCCCACGCTCTCGGGCAGGGAGAACACGGCGAGCGCCGAACCGGACTGGGCGAGCAGCGCGTCGCCGTGGCCGTGGTAGTTGCCGGCGAACTTCACGACCTTCGTGCGGCCGGTGTGGCCGCGGGCGAGGCGGATGGCGCTCATGGTCGCCTCGGTGCCGGAGCTGACCAGGCGCACCTTCTCGACGCTCGGGACCCGGGCGCAGATCTCCTCGGCCAGCAGCACCTCGCCCTCGGTGGGCGCGCCGTAGGAGGTGCCCCGGGTGGCGGCGTCCTGCACGGCGGCGACGATGGCCGGGTGGGCGTGGCCGGCGATGACCGCCCCGTAGCTCTGCACGAGGTCGAGGTACTCGGTGCCCTCCACGTCCCAGACGCGCGCCCCCTCGGCGCGGGCGACGAAGTACGGCGTGCCCCCCACGGCGCGGAAGGCGCGGATGGGCGAGTTGACGCCGCCGGGGATGCGGGCCTGCGCGCGCTCGTGCAGCGACTGGTTGGTGTGGCTCATGCTCGGGAGAGCTCCTCGGCGATCTCGCGGGCGGCGTAGGTGAGGATGAGGTCGGCACCGGCCCGCTTGATGCCGAGGAGGTGCTCGCGCAGGACGGCGTCGGCGTCGATCCAGCCCTGCAGGCCGGCCGCCTTGACCATCGCGTACTCCCCGGACACGTGGTACGCCGCCAGCGGCACGTCGAAGCGCTGGCGGGCCCGGGCGATGACGTCGAGGTAGGCGAGCGCCGGCTTGACCATGAGCATGTCGGCGCCCTCGGCCAGGTCCTGCTCCATCTCCTCCATCGACTCGCGGACGTTGGCCGGGTCCTGCTGGTAGCCCTTGCGGTCGCCGGCCTGCCCGTCCCTCGCGACGATGGTGACGTCGACCGCGTCGCGGAACGGTCCGTACAGGGCGGAGGCGTACTTCGCCGCGTAGGCGAGGATGGGCACCTCCTCGTGGTCGTCCTGGTCGAGGGCGTAGCGGATGGCCGCGACCTGGCCGTCCATCATCCCCGACGGCGCCACGATGTCGGCACCGGCTCGGGCCTGGGCCACCGCGGCGGCCGCGTACAGCTCGAGGGTCGCGTCGTTGTCGACCCTGCCGTCCTCGCCGACGATGCCGCAGTGCCCGTGGTCGGTGTACTCGTCGACGCACAGGTCGGCGATGAGCACGACGTCGTCGCCCAGGTCGTCCCGCAGGGCCCGCAGCGCGACCTGCACGATGCCCTCGGGATCGCAGGACTGGGTGCCCTCGGGGTCCTTGTGCAGCGGGACGCCGAACAGGATCACCGCCGGCACGCCGAGGGCCACGAGCTCCTCGGCCTCGCGGCGGAGGCTGTCGACGGTGTGCTGCACGACCCCGGGGAGCGACGCGATGGGCTGGGGCACGCTGATGCCCTCGCGCACGAACAGCGGGGCGACCAGGTCGTTGGTGTCGAGCCGGGTCTCGGCCACCATCCGGCGCAGGGCGGGGGTGCGGCGCAGGCGCCGGAGGCGTCGCTCGGGGAACGTCACGAGCGGAGCCTACGGGTCTCCTCCAGCAGCGCTCCCAGGCGGGCCAGGTCGAGCTCGGCCACCGAGGGCACGACGAGGTCGGCGTGCGCGAAGGCGAGGTGGGCGGTCATCCCGGCCGGGACCCCCACCGTGGCGCAGCCGGCGGCCCTGGCCGCGGTGACGCCGGGCTCGCTGTCTTCGAGCACCACGCAGTCGCGCGGGTCGGCGCCGAGGCGCGCCGCCGCGAGGAGGAACAGGTCGGGGTGGGGCTTGGTCCGCTCCGTGCCCACGTCGTCGCGGGTGGCCTTCACCGGGAACAGGTGGTCGACGCCGAAGCGCTGCAGGTGGCCCACCACCCAGTCGAGCGGGCTGGAGCTGGCGATCGCCACGCCGACGCCGGCCTCCGTCGCCTCGGTGGCCAGCTCGATCACCCCGGGCCGCAGGGGCTCGTCGCTGATCCGGGCGTGGTGCCGGGCCCGGCGGGTCTCGAGGATCACCTCGAGGTCGTCGAGGGGTCGGCCGAGCGCCGTCTCGAGCATCTCGGTCCAGTGCGGGTGGTCGGCCGTGCCGATGATCTGGACCCACTCGTCGCGGGACAGCTCGAGGCCGTGGTCGGCGAAGCTCTCGGCGACGGTCAGGTACTCCGAGGTCTCCGTGTCGAGCACCAGCCCGTCGAAGTCGAACAGGATCGCAGCCGGCAGCACCCTGGCATTCTCGACCACCCCGTTCACAACACCGAACTCGACCAGATCTGGTCATGTCCGGTGCACCGAACGGGTCAGCGGGCGAGGTGGGCGACGAGGGCATCGAGGAGGCCGCCGATGGTGTGGACGTCGGCCTCGACGTCGACGTGCAGGCCGTGCTCGCGCGCCGTCTCGGCGGTGATCGGGCCGATGCAGGCGACGACCGGGGGGACGACGTCGCACACGGCGAGGAAGCTCCGCACGGTGGACGACGACGTGAACGTCACCACGTCGGCCTCGGCGACGGCGGCCAGCTCCGCCTCGGACGGGCGGCCCGGCACGGTGCGGTACGCCTCCACGACGTCGACCTCCCAGCCCCGCTCGCGCAGGCCCTCGGGCAGGACGTCGCGCGCCTCGGCGGCCCGGGCGATGAGCACCCGGCCCGGACCGTCGGGGAAGACGTCGAGCAGGCCCTCGGCGACGAAGCGCTCGGGCACGAGGTCGGCCTCGACGTTGCCCGCCCGGAGGGCGTCGGCGGTGCCGGGGCCGATGACCGCCACGCGGGCGGTGCCGAAGGACCGGGCGTCGCGGCAGGCGTCGAGCAGGCGGCGGGCGCCGTTCGGCGACGTCAGCACCACCCAGTCGTAGGCGCCGAGGTGCCCGGCCGAGGCTCGCAGCGCGGCACCGCCGTCGGCCGGGTCGTCGATCCGGATCGCCGGGACCTCCACCGCGTCGGCGCCGAGCTCGCGCAGGCGGGCGAGCAGGGACGACGACTGCGCCCGGGCCCGGGTGACCACGACGGTGCGGCCGAAGAGCGGCCGGCGCTCGAACCAGGCGAGGTCGAGGCCGGCGACCGACCCGATGACGATCGTCGCCGGCGACTCGAGGTCCTGGTCGGCGAGCGTCGCGAGCGTGGCCCGGACGGTGCGCTGCTGGGGTCGCGTGCCCCAGATCACGGCCGCCGCCGGCGTGTCGGGGGGCCGGCCGGCGGCGAGCAGCCGGTCGGTGATGGCCCGGATCCGGCCGACGCCCATCAGGATCACGATCGTGCCCCCGACGCGGGCCACGGCGTCCCAGTCGACCGAGCCGTCGGCGCCGATCGAGGGATCCTCGTGGCCGGTGACCACGGTGAAGCTGGTGGACGAGAACCGCTGGGTCACCGGGATGCCGGCGTAGGCGGGGACGGCGATGGCCGAGGTGATGCCGGGCACGATCTCGAACGGGATGCCGGCCTCGGCCAGCGCCAAGGCCTCCTCGCCGCCCCGGGCGAAGACGGTGGGGTCACCGCCCTTGAGCCGCACCACGGTCCTGCCCGTGCGGCCGTGCTCGACCAGCAGGGCGTTGATGCCCTCCTGGGGCACCCGGGCGTGGCCGGGTGCCTTGCCCACGTCGATGCGCTCGGCATGCGGGGGCGCGAGGTCGAGCAGCTCCCCGGCGGAGAGGCGGTCGTGGACCACGACGTCGGCCCGGCGCAGCAGCTCGGCACCCCGGACGGTGAGCAGCCCGGGGTCGCCCGGGCCGGCGCCGACGAGGTAGACGGTCATCGGCACCGAACCCTAGGGCCGCCTCGCTCGTAGCCTGACCCGGGTGATCCCGGAGGAGCGCTTCGAGGAGGTGGTCGACCCGGTCGACGGCACCCGCTGGCGCATCGAGGTCGGGTTCCTCACGTCGAGCTGGACCTGCCTGTGGGGCCAGGGCTGCCAGGGCATCCTCGACGAGCCGGCCGAGCACCTGCTGCAGGGGTGCTGCTCGGTGGGCGCGGAGATGCTCGACGACGAGGAGGCCATGCTCGTCGCCGCGCTCGGCGCCACGCTCGAGCCCGAGCGGTTCCAGCATCACGCCGAGGCCTCGGAGCACGGCGTGTTCTCGGACGGCACCCGCACCAACACCCGGGTGGTCGACGGGGCGTGCATCTTCTTCAACCGGCCCGGCTTCGCCGGCGGCGTCGGTTGCGCCCTGCACCTGGCGGCCGTCGACGCCGGCGAACCCGTGCTCGATTGGAAGCCCGAGGTGTGCTGGCAGCTGCCGCTCCGGGTCGACCGAGAGGGCGACCGGGCCACGCTTCGCCGCTGGACCCGGGCCGACTGGGGCTCCGACGGCGAGACGATGCACTGGTGCTGCACCGAACCTCCGAGTCAGCCGGACCAGGCCGACGCCTACGTGGGCGATCGCCCGGTGCTCGATTCGCTCGCCGAGGAGATCGAGGCACTGGTCGGGTCCGAGGTGCTGGTCGAGATCCGCCGGCGAATCACCCCCTGAGCAGTTCTTGTCAGCGTTTCGGGGCTCTGGAGCCCCGAAACGCTGACGAGAACGGGGATCAGCGGGGGCCGAGGAGCTCGTGGACCGGGAGGAGGGCGATGCCGTCGGCGCCGATGCGCTCGGGATCGCTCCCCCGGATCACGGCCCGTTCGAGGCGGGTGCCATCGTCGGTGCCGACGACCATGCGCAGGGTGATCTCGGAGGTCGCGTCGTCGGGGTCGGCGAGGGTCGCGTGCGCCCCGGCGGGCAGGTCGCAGTCGCCGCCGAGGACGACCAGGAACGAGCGCTCGGCGTCGACGCGGCGACGGCTGGGCCCGTGCTCGATGACCTGCAGCAGCGTGAGCGTGGCCTCGTCGTCGGCCCGGCACTCGACGGCCAGCGCGCCCTGGCCGACCTGGGGGGTCATGACGTAGTCGGGCAGCCAGTCGCCGATCCGGGCCTCGAGGTCCTGGCGGAGCAGGGCGACGCCGGCGGCGATGACGGCCGTGATGCGCTCGCCGGCGTGGGGCCCGTCCTCCACGAGGGTGCCGGCCGTGGCGACGCGGCGCTGGATGTTGCCGCGGAGCTCGACGAACCGCAGATCCGGGCGCAGGTCCTGGAGCTGCACGCGCCGGCGGTTCGATCCGGTGGCGACCACCGCGCCGACGGGCAGGTCGACGAGCGGGGAGCCGACGAGCACGTCGCGGGGATCGCCCCGCTCGGGCACGGCGGCGAGCACGAGTCCGGGCACCGTCTGCGACGGCAGGTCCTTGGCCGAGTGCACGGCGAGGTCGGCCCGGCCGTCGAGCACGGCCTCCTGCACCTCCTTCGCGAACAAGCCCTTGCCGCCCAGCTCGGAGATGGGCGTCGCCAGGTCCTTGTCGGGCGCGGACGTCAGCAGGACGAGCTCGACGTCGAGCCCGGGGTGACCCGCCCGGAGGAGGCGGGCCACGTGGTCGGCCTGCCAGCGCGCCAGTGGCGATGATCGGGTGGCGAGGCGCAGCGGCACGGGGCCGACGGTAGGCACCGGCCGCCGGTTCCCGAAACCGGTGCAACGGAGCCGCTGCCAGTTTCGAAGGGCCGTGCAACGGAGCCGCTGCCAGTTTCGAAGGGCCGTGCAACGGAGCCGCTGCCAGTTCCCCGCCGGCTCCCCGTGGGGGTCGGTCAGTCGAGGTCGTAGAGGTCGCGCAGCGCCTGGACGAGGCGCTCGCCCTTTGCCGACCCGGCGGCGTCGCGCAGCGCCACCGTGGGCTGGTGCAGCAGCTTGGCGACCAAGCCCTGGGTGAGCTGCTCCACGGCGGCGAGCTGGGCGTCGTCGAGCTCGCCGAGGCGGGCCCGGGCCCGCTCCAGCTCGGCGGTGCGGGTGGCCTCGGCGGCGTCGCGCAGGGCGACGATGACCGGGGCGATCGCACGGGCCGATGTGGCGGCGCGGTAGCGGTCGAGCTCCTCGTCGAGGATGGCGCGCACGGCGCCGACCTCGCGGCGGCGCTCGGCGAGGCCCCGGTCGGCGAAGGCCGCGAGGTCGTCCATGTCGAAGACGGTGACGCCGGCAACCTCGGCCACGCTGGGGTCGATGTCGCGGGGGACGGCGATGTCGACCAGCACCAGCGGGCGGCCGTCGCGCTCGGCCATCGCCGACTCGACGTCGGCCCGGCTGAGCAGCACGGAGGTGGCGCCGGTGGAGGTGAGCACGATGTCGGCGGCGACGAGCTCGGCGGGGAGGTCGGCGAAGCGGATGGCACGACCGCCGACGAGGCGGGCGAGCTCGGTGGCCCGCCCGTGCGTGCGGTTGGCGACGACCAGCTCGGCGACGCCCGCCGCGGTGAGCGACTCGGCCATCGAGGTGCCCATGTCACCGGCGCCCAGGACGATGGCCCGGCGGCCCTCGAGCGTGCCGAGGTGCTGGGCGGCGAGGGCGACGGCGGCGAAGGAGACCGAGGCGGTGCCCTGCCCGATGCCCGTCTCACGGCGGGCCCGCTTGCCGGCCTCGAGGGCGTGGCGGAACAGCAGGTTGAGCGTCGTGCCGACGGCATCCTCGCGCTGGGCCCGCTCCCAGGCGGACTTGACCTGGCCCTGGATCTCGTGCTCGCCGAGCACGGCGGAGTCGAGGCCGGACACGACCTCGAAGAGGTGGCTGACCGCGGCCGAGTCGTGGTGGACGTAGAGGTGGTCGACGAAGTCCTCGGGGTCGAGGAAGGTGAGCTCGGAGAGCACGGACCGCACGTCGGCGTAACCGCCGTGGAACTTCTCGGCGACCGCGTACACCTCGGTGCGGTTGCACGTGGACAGGACGACGGCCTCGGAGACGTGCTCGGTGGTGCGCAGGGCGTGGAGCGTCTTGCCCAGGACGGCGTCGCCGACGGTCATCGCCTCGAGCACCTCGAGGGGTGCCGTGCGGTGGTTCACCCCGATGACGACGACAGGCATGTTCTGAGCAGCTCCACTGCTTCCTGGTGGCGGTCGGCCCGCAGCAGGTCGAGCAGGCCCCCGTCGAGGGCCTCCTGCCAGGGCAGTCCCTCCGTGGAACGTCCCTGGGCCTTGATGGATTCCCTCTCGGCGGAGAGGAGCTCCAGGAGGGCATCGTATTCGGGTCCGAACTCCGCTTCGAATCGCCGGCGCAGCCAGGTGGCGAGCGCCGGGCTGTGGCCGCCGGTCGCGAGGGTGACGAGCAGCGAGCCGCGCCGCACCCGGGCCGGGAGGGTGAAGCTGCAGTTGGCCGGGTCGTCGGCCGAGTTGACCCACACGCCGGCGGCGTCCGCGTCGAGGAACACCTGGTGGTTCACCGCCGGATCGGAGGTGGCGGTGACGACCAGGCGGTGCCGGGCGGCCTCGGGGCTGGCGTAGGGGCGGCGCTCGACCCGCACCAGGCGCTCGGTCTCGAGCCCGGCGATGGCGTCGGTGATGCCGGGCGCGACGACGAGCACGGTGTCGGCGCCGCCCTCGAGCAGGCCCTCCACCTTCTGGGTGGCCACCGGACCGCCGCCGACGACGAGCACCGACCGGCCCCGCAGCACCAGGTTGATCGGGTACTGCGGACCGTCGACGGGCATCGGGCTCACGGTAGACCGGGTGTCCCGGCGCCCGGCCGAGGAGGGCCTACGTCGCCGGTGGCGGCGCGTGCTGCTCGTAGAAGGACAGGATCTGCATCTCCACGGCCAGGTCGACCTTGCGGAGGGAGACCCCCTCGGGGACGGTGATGACCGTGGGGGCGAAGTTCAGGATCGACCGCACGCCGGCGGCGACGAGCGCGTCGGCGACGGACTGCGCCGCCCCGGCCGGCGTGGTGATCACGCCGATGGCGATGCCCTCCTCGGCGACGACCTCCGGCAGGTCCTGGAAGCTGCGGACCACGAGGCGGCCGAACCGGGTGCCGACGACGGCCGGGTCGGCGTCGACGAGCGCGGCGACGGGGTAGCCGCGGCTGCCGAAGCCGCCGTAGTTGGCCAGGGCGGCGCCCAGGTTGCCGATGCCGACGATGACGACCGGCCAGTCCTGGGTCATGCCCAGCGCCCGGCGCATGTGGTCGAGGAGGTACTCGACGTCGTAGCCGACGCCGCGGGTGCCGTAGCTGCCGAGGTAGGACAGGTCCTTGCGGACCTTGGCGGCGTTCACGCCTGCCGACTCGGCCAGCTGCTCGCTGCTGACCGTGGGGGTCTGCGGGCCCAGCTCGAGGAGGCAGCGCAGGTAGATCGGCAGGCGCGCCACGGTCGCATCGGGGATCCGACGGGCGCTCCGTGCGCCGCCCTGCCCACCTTGCCCTGCAGCCACGGCGGCAGGGTACGGCGCTCGTTCACATGTTCACAAAGTCCGGATCACGGGGCCGTGCGGGCCCCCCGGGGGAGCTCGTGCTTGCGGATCTTCCCTCCCAGGCCGGCGGGGAGCTCGTCGACGAACCACACCTTCTGCGGGCACTTGTACCGGGCCAGGCGCTGCTCGCAGAAGGCGACCACGTCGTCCTCCTCGATCGAGGCACCCTCGGCGGCGACCACGTAGGCCTTCACGGCCTCGCCGGAGTGGGGGTGCTGCACCCCGACGACGGCAGCGGCGTCGATGCAGGGGTGCTCGACCAGGATGCTCTCGACCTCGGCCGGGTACACGTTGAACCCCGACACGATGATGAGGTCCTTGAGCCGGTCGACGATGAAGAGGAACCCGTCCTCGTTGACCAGGGCCAGGTCGCCGGTCATGAGCCAGCCGTCGGGCGTGAGGGCGCGGGCGGTGGCCTCGGGGTCGCCCCAGTAGCCCTGGAACACGTTCGGGCCCTGCACCCGGAGCTCGCCCACGTCGCCGACCAGCACGTCGAGCCCGTCGGAGTCGACCAGGCGCACCTTGACCCCCGGCAGCGGTGCCCCGATGCTCCCGGGCGGGGCGGGGATGCCGGTGGACGTCGTCACCGCCGGCGACGCCTCGGTGAGCCCGTAGCCCTCGTCGATCTGGAGGCCGAAGCGGTCGAAGAAGGTCTCGCGCACCTGGGGGTCGAGCTTGGCGGCACCGGAGCCGGCGATGCGGACGGTGGCGAACGCGTCGTCGGGGGCACCCGGCAGCAGCGCCCACGCCTGCCACATCGCCGGCGCCCCGGCGATGATCGTGACGCCGTGCGTGCGGATGGAGTCGAGCGCCGACTCCGGGTCGAAGCGCTCGACGGCGAGCACCGCGCCGCCGGTGAGCAGCGCCATGTCGAGCACGACGTTCAGGCCGAAGATGTGGAAGAACGGCAGGATCCCGAAGGTCACGTCGTCGGGCCGCTGCTCGCGCGCCGGGTTCGCCCGGATCTGCTCGAGGTTGGCCAGCAGGTTGCCGTGGGTGAGCATCGCCGCACGCGGGAACCCGGCGGTGCCCGAGGTGAACATCAGCACTGCGAGGTCGTCGCCCGACCGCTCGACGAGGGGCACCGGCTCGGTGGCCATGACGTCGTCGAGGCGCACGGCGTCGGGGACGACGAGGTCGCCCGGGTCGGCCTGGACGACGAGGCGCAGCTCGGGCAGCTGCGCTCGGTCGAGGCCGGGGAGCACCCGCTTGCCGGTGGGCCCGACGATGAGGGCCACCGCCCCGACCTCGGCGAGCTCGCGCGTCACCTCGGGCGCCGGGCTGGTGGGGTTGAGCGGCACCGCCACGGCACCGACGCCGAGCACGGCCAGCCAGCTGACGACGAAGTACCAGTTGTTGGCGGCGACGATCGCCACCCGGTCGCCCGGCTGGATGCCCCGGGCCACGAGGCCGCCGCGCAGCCGGCCGGCCTGCTCGCGCAGCTCGCCGTAGGTGGTCTGCTTCCCACGCGAGATGAGGGCGACGGCGTCGGCGGGGTGGTCGGCGCAGATGGCAGCGAGGTTCATCGCCGGCCAGTCCACCACAGCCGCCTGCGGCACCGCGGAGCGGACCGCCATGTCCTAGACAAGGGTGGTGCGCGAGGGCATCGTCACCGACCACCTCGGACGGCTCTTCCCCGGCGACGTCGGGCTCGTCGACCTGAGCATCGAGGTCGCTCCCGGCGAGGTCCTCGCCCTGCTGGGTCCCAACGGTGCCGGCAAGACCACCACCGTGCGCCTGCTGAACGGGGTGCTGCAGCGCGACCGGGGGACGGCGAGCGTGCTGGGCCTCGATCCCGCCACCCAGGGCGACGAGCTGCGCCGGCGCACCGGGGTGCTCACCGAGCATGCCGGACTCGACGACCGCCTCACCGCCCGGGAGAACCTCCGCTACGCCGCGATGGTCCGCGGTGACCGGGGGCCGGCGGTCGACGCCCGCATCACCGAGCTGCTCGAGCGCTTCGGGATGGCCGACCGGGCGGACCGGGCGGTGCGGGGCGCGTCCACCGGCCAGCGCAAGCGCCTCGGCCTCGCCCGGTCGCTGCTCCACGATCCCGAGGTCCTGTTCCTGGACGAGCCCACGTCGGGTCTCGACCCCTCCGCCACCCGCGACGTCGTGGACCTGATCGGCTCGCTGGCCACCGAGCACGGTCGCACCATCGTGCTCGCCACCCACTTCCTCGGCGAGGCCGGCCGCCTCGCCGACCGCATGGCCGTCCTCGACCGGGGCGAGCTGCTCTCCTACGGGCGCCCGGGCGAGCTCGCCGCGCAGCTGTGGGAGGGCCTGGAGGTGGAGGTCGACCTGGGCGCCCCGGCCGGCTACGGGCTCCTCGAGGTGGTGCGGAGCGCGCCGGGGGTCCTCGCCGCCGCCCCCGACGGCCATGGGCTGCGCCTGCGGGTCGAGCACCGCGCGGTCGTCGCCGCCGTCGTCGGCCGGCTCGTCGAGGCCGGCGCCGACGTGTACGCCGCCGTGCCCCGGCCCCCGACCCTCGAGGACGTGTACTTCGAGATCGAGGCGCGGCGGGCGGCGTCGGCCGGGCTGCCCCCGGGGCCGGGGCGGTCACCGGCGCCCGCCGTCGTCGAGGACGGCACCCGGTGAGCACCGACTGGACGGCCGTGCGCGGCGTGGTGGCCAAGGACCTGCGCGCCGTGACCCGCTCGAAGTCGGTGATCATCCCGATGCTCGCCGTGCCGGTGCTGCTGATGGTGCTGCTGCCGGGAGCCATCGGCCTCGCCGCCCGGGCGACGCCGGGCGTGCAGGTCGACCGCTTCCTCTCCGACGTGCCGGGTGACCTCGCCCGGCCGATCCTCGACCTGCCCGTCGAGGAGCAGCTCATCGTGCTCGTCAACGGCTACCTGCTCGCCCCGCTCTTCCTCATCGTCCCGCTGATGGTGTCGGCGGTGCTCGCCGCCGACGCCTTCGCCGGCGAGAAGGAGCGGCGCACGCTCGAATCGCTGCTCCACTCCCCCATCCGCGACCGCGACCTGTTCCTCGCCAAGTTCCTGTCAGCCTTCCTCCCGGCGGTGGCCGTGTCGTGGCTGGGCTTCCTGGCCTTCGTCGTGGTCGCCAACGGGGTGGCGTGGCCGGTGATGCACCGCATCTTCGTGCCCACCCAGCTGTGGGGCGTGATGATCCTGTGGGTGGCGCCCGCCGTGGCCACGCTCGGGCTGGCGGTCATGGTGCGGGTCTCGGCACGCACGCACACGGCGCAGGAGGCCAACCAGCTGGGCGGCGCCGTGATCCTGCCGCTCATCTTCCTCGCCGTCGGCCAGTCCACCGGGTTGCTGCTGGTGACGCTGCCGATCGCGCTGGCCGTCGGCGCCGTGATCTGGGTGATCGCCCTGCTGCTCCTGCGGGGCGGTGTGCGGCGCTTCACCCGGGATGCGCTCGTCGCCCAGGTCTGATCCAGATGTCCGTTCCCTCCGTACACCCGGCGTGGCCTTCGACCTGGACACCTACCTCCGCTCGACCGACCGCCTCGACGTGGAGGACATCGACTTCGCCGCCTTCCGCGACGATCCGCTGCCCCCGCCGCTCCTGCGCTGCCTGCGCTACATGCACGACGTCGAGAACCACACGTCGTGCTACCTGCGCAACCTGCTGAACACCCGGGCCCACCACGACCCGCAGATCACGACGTTCCTCACCCTGTGGAACCACGAGGAGTTCTGGCACGGGGAGGCCCTGGGCCGCGTGCTCGCCGCCCACGAGGAGCCCGGCGGCGCCCCGCGGGTGGCGACGATGCGGGCGCGCCTGGGCTGGCGGATCTCGGCCAGCCCGCTGCTGTGGATGGCCTTCTCCGCCGCCACCACGCACTTCCTCGCCGTGCACATGACCTTCGGGGTCCTCAACGAGTGGACGACGCAGGCCGGGTACGTGCGCCTGGCCGCCGAGTCCCGCCACCCGGTGCTCGACGAGCTGCTCCGCCGCATCATGCGCCAGGAGGGCACGCACATCGCGTTCTACCGGTCGCGGGCCGTGGAGCAGCTCGAGGCGAGCGCGTCGGCGCAGCGGACGACCCGCCGCGTGCTGCGGTCGCTGTGGAGCCCGGTCGGGGCGTCGGTCATGCCCGCCGAGGAGGCCCGGCACCTCGTCCGCACCCTGTTCTCCGGTCCCGAGGGGGTGGCCGTGGCCGAGCGGATCGACCGCCGCGTCGACGCCCTCCCGGGCCTCGCCGGCCTCGACCTGCTGGCCGGCGCCCTCCGACGCTACGGGTGAGCCGGTCTAGGCCAGGAACACGAGCTGCAGCGTCGCCGCGCCGATGATGAGCAGCAGCAGGATGCCGAGGACGATGGTGGTGCTGGGCCGCACGGTTCACGCTCCGTTCGGTCGGGGGCCGAGGGTCACCTGCGTCGTGACGCCGGCGGGTTCGTCGGCGTCGAGGCGCTCGAGGCGCAGCTCCTGCCCGGGGCCGAGCCCGAGCTCGTGGTGGGCCGAGCGGCGGTCGAGCGCCACCGAGATCAACCCGTAGGAGTCGACCACGAGGCCGACCTCGCCCTGCCCGATCTGCGCGTAGGCGGCGACCCGGCGCGCGATGCGGGGCTCGGCGCCGATGCGCAGGCGGATCCGGTCGCCCCACGCCTCGAGGTCGTCGGGATCGACGTTGAGCTGGCAGTTGCCGAAGCGGTCGACCCAGAGCACGTCGGCCACCAGGGCGTCGCCCTCCTCGCGGATGACCGGGATCATCCCGGGCACCAGGGTGTTGGGGTCCACGGGCTCGCCGAGCTCGTCGAAGGGGACTCCGGCGCAGAGGGCGGCGGCAACCGGGGCGAAGACGTCGCGCCCGTCGAACGTCGGCCCCGGCGAGGGCAGGTGGTGGTCGGTGTTCGTGAGCGACACCGCCCGGCTGGCGCCGCCGACCATGGCGACGGCCGGGGCGAGGAGGCCGTTGTCGGGGCCGACGAGCACGGACTCGCCGCCGCCCACCTCCACGGCGATGCCCCGCCGGGGGGTGCCGACGCCGGGGTCGACCACGGCGAGCACCACGCCCGGGCACAGGTACTGGGCGCTGCGAGCCAGGGCGAGGCCTCCGCCGCGGATGTCGTGGGGGGCGATGTCGTGGGTGACGTCGATGATCCGCACGCCCGGGGCGGTGGCGTGCAGGATCGAGTGGACGACGCCGACGAACTCGTCCTGGCGGCCGTAGTCGGAGAGGAACGAGACGGTGTCGTACCGGAGGGTGTCGTGGGGGGCGGCCATGCCCCGCCGAGGCTACGAGGCCTCAGCCCGCTTCCGTGAAGCGGTCGGCCAGGTAGGCGTCGAAGTCGTCCTCGGTGATCCGGTACGACTTGCCGATGCGCAGGGCGCGCAGCTCGCCCGACTTGATCAGCCGGTACACCGTCATGTCGGACACTCGCAGGGCCTCGGCAACCTCACGGGGGGTGAGGAACCCGGGGCGGCTCGATCGCTGGCTCATGGGACGACCCCTTCTCTCTCCGCCGACCAGGGTAGGCCCGAAGGGGCTCCTGTGCCATTAGCAGGTGGAGGGGCCGGAGTGGTGGATGGTGGACGTGGGGCTACTGGGCCGCCCTCGGCGCACCGAGGTCGTCCGCCTTCACCGCGCCTCGCTGGCCGATGGGCGCCGGCGCGCCCACGGTCGAGTCCTTGGCGGTCTGGGCTTCGAGCTCCGCGTTGATCTCGGCGCCGAGGATGATGGCGAACGCCGTCACCACCAGCCACAGCATGAGGACGATGACCGCGCCGATGCTGCCGTAGGTCTCGCCGTAGCTGCCGAAGTTCGACACGTAGACGGAGAAGGCGATCGAACCGACGATCCACAGCGCCGTCGCGATGGCCGCGCCCCACGACACCCACTGCCAGCGCGGCGCGTCGCGGTCGGGGGCGTATCGGTAGAGGACGGCGAGGCCGAACGCGAACCCGACCGCCAGGCCGGCGTAGGAGGCGACCTGCACGAGCGCCTGCCCGACGCCGCCGAAGGGCAGCCGGTCGGCGAGCACGGGCAGGACGCCGATCACGCCGATGGCGACGGCGGCGAAGAGGACCGCCCCCAGCGTGAGCGCCAGCGACAGGCCGCGCAGCTTCAGGAACCTGCGGGTCTCCTCCTCGTCGTACGCCGCGTTGATGGCGCCGATGAGGTTCTTCACGCCCGACGACGCCGCCCAGAGCGCCGCCACGAGGCTGACCGCCAGCGTGACGCCGATGCCCTGCTGCTCGGAGGTGATCTTCTCGAGCTGGTCGGTGATGAGGCGCTGGGCCTCCTCGGGCAGCGTCCCCGTCATGTCGGTGACCTGCTGGGACACCTGGCCCGGGTCGGCGACCAGGCCATAGACCGAGACGAGGGCGGCCAGGGCCGGGAACAGGGCGAGCAGCAGGTAGAAGGCGACGCCGGCGCAGAGCAGGGAGACCTGGTCCTCCTTGACCTCGTCCTTCACCCGGAGCCCGACGTCTCTCCACCCCTTCGCCGGGATCTCCCCGGGGGCGTGGGCGTCGCGGCCCCGCTCGCCGGGCGTGAGGTCGATGACCTCGTCGTCCCTGCGGGTGCGCACCCGCATCGTCTCCTCGGTCCTGGTCACCATCGTGCTCACTGCCCGCTGTGGTGGCGGGCCTCCTCCTTGGCCTGGTCGGTGATCGTTCCGGCGCGGTCCTGCACGTCGCTGCGCACCTCCTGGGCGGCGTCCTCGGCGTGGGCCTGGACGGCGCCGACGCGCTCACCGATGTCGTCGGCGACCTCGTCCTTGGCATGGCGGCCCTCCTCGACGAGCGTCTGCTTCGCGTCCTCGACGCGGCTGGCGACCTGCTCGCCGACCGCACTGGCCGACTCCTTCACCTGCTCGCGCAGCGGGCCCTGGGCCTTGCGCTGCACCTCGTGGGCGAGGGCGTTCTCCGTGCGGCTCTCGGGCAGGAGCGAACCGGCGAGGAGGCCGGCGCCGAAGGCGACGAGGCCGGCGGCCAGCGGGTTGCCGTCGGTGGTGCGGCGCAGGGCACCGGTGGTGCTGCGGCCGGCGATCGACACGTCGCCGGCGAGGTGCTGGCCGGTCTCGCCCGCGGTGCCCATCACCGTGTCCCTGGCGTTGCCGACGGCACCGCGCATCCGCTCCGTGAGCCGGCGGGGACCGGCGCGGTCGCCGATGTCGTCGAGCGTGCGGTCCATGCGGCCACGCGTGGCCTGGATCTCGTGGGTCAGCTCATCCGAGCGCGTAGCCATGACAGGTCCTCCTTGATGGTCTCGATCGTCTTGCGGGGCACCGGGTTCAGCGCCTCGAGGTTCTTGCGTCCGACGAGGAACGCCACGCCGGCGATGGCGGCGAGCACCACGCCGACGACGAGGAAGGCGAAGCCGGCGGGCATGACCTCGGCGAGGCCGAGGGCAGCAGCCACGGCGAGGATGGCGAGCGCCAGGTAACCGACGAGGGCAGCGCCGCCGAAGCCGGCGCCGACCCCCGCGGCGTGCTGGGTCGACTCCTTGATCTCGGCCTTTGCGAGCTCGATCTCCTGGCGCACGAGGAGGCGGGCCTCCTCGCTCAGCTCACCGAACAGGGCGCCGATCTCGGTCTCCGGGGACGGCGCGTCGTGCGCCGGCACGGTCGCCGTCGCCCGGCCGTTGCCGGTGCGAGGGTCGGCGAGGGTCATCGGGGCATCCCCCCGCCGAGGGACGGGACGCCGGGGCCGCTGGCGGCATCGGCCCGCTGGCGCTCGCTGGCGAAGCGGCCGGTGCCGTCACCGGTCAGGTCGATGGCCTGCTGGTCGGGCGACCGGCGCTGATCGTCGTCGGAGCGGGGGCGCTCCTCGTCGACCTGCTGGGGGTGGTCGGCGTTGCGCAGCAGGCGGCCGAGGGCGAACCCGGCGCCGGCGGAGGCGAGCAGGAAACCGCCGGGCGTCCGGCGGGCGAACGTGCGCAGTCCGGAGAGGGCGCCCTCGATGCCGTCCCGTTCGAGGCGGTCGACCACGCCGTCGAGCGACCGGGCGGCCCGGTCGAGGTACTCGGCGGTGCCGTCGCGTGGGGTGTCGCCCTCCTTCATGGCCCGCAGGTCGTCGCGGAGGCGACCGATCGCCTCGGCGGCGATGTGCGTCTGGTGGTCGGCCTGCTGGCGCACGGCGTCGCGCGCCTCGTCGACGACGTCGCGCACCTCCGATCGGGCGGTGTCCACGACCTGCTTGGCCTGCTCGGCTGCGTGCTGGGCGGCATCCTCGACCTCGCTGCGGGCGTGGCCGGCCACCTCCCTGGTGGCCTCGACGCCGTGCTCTGCTCCGTGGCGGACCTCGTCGGTGGGCGAGGTCGTGTCGGGCTCGGCCGGCGGCGACGCCAGCGGCGGACCGCCCGCCGGCGCGGGCGGGGCGGTGGTCGTGGTGCCGGTGCCGGGGATGGGACGATCCGTGCTGCTCATCAGGCCTCCTGGGTCTCGAGTGCCCCGTCGCTACCCGAGACCGTCGCCACGGCAGACCCGATGAGCGGCAATGGCAGCCGGCGTGTCGCGAGTTCACGCCGGGATCGCCCCGCCCATCCCCTTCACGGCTTCTCGGAACTGGCAGCGGCTCCGTTGCACGCCCGCCGGAAACTGGCAGCGGCTCCGTTGCACCCCCGTCGGAAACTGGCAGCGGCTCCGTTGCACCCCCGTCGGAAACTGGCAGCGGCTCCGTTGCACCCCCGCCGGAAACCGGCAGCGGCTCCGTTGCACCCCCGCCGGAAACTGGCAGCGGCTCCGTTGCGCGGGGCGCTAGGCGGAACCGAGCTCCACCGACCGGTCGCGCGCGGCGAGCACGGCGTCGATGACCGCGGCGCGGACGGCGCGCTGCTCGAGCACCCGCAGACCCTCGGCGGTGGTCCCGCCCGGGCTGGTGACCGCGGCCCGCAGCTCGCCCGGCGTGGCGTCGCCCCGGACGTAGAGCTCGGCGGCCCCACGCACGGTCTGCCCGGCGAGCGACTCGGCGACGTCGCGGGGCAACCCGGCGGCGACACCGCCCTCGATCAAGGCGTCGAGCACCAGGAAGACGTACGCCGGGCCGGAGCCGGAGAGGCCGGTCACCGCGTCGAGCAGGTGCTCGGGCACGCGGACCACGGTGCCGACGGCGCCGAGCAGCGACTCGGCCCAGGCCAGGTCATCGTCCCCGGCGTGGGTCCCCGGGGCGATGGCGGCGGCGCCGGCGCCCACCAGCGACGGCGTGTTCGGCATGGCGCGGACCACGGCGGTGCCCGGGGGGAGCGCGGCTTCGATCGTGGCGAGGGTGACGCCGGCGGCGATCGACAGCACGCGCCCGCCGTCTGCCGCTCCCACGGCAGCGGCCACGGCCGGCACCTGGTGGGGCTTCACCGCGACGAGCGTGCCGGCAGCGGCGCCGGGCTCGGCCACGACCTCGATCCCGGGATGCGCGGCGCGCAGCTCATCGGCGCGCGCGGGCACGGTCTCCACGACCCGGATCGAGCGCTCGGCGTCGGCCGCCCGGAGCCCGCCGAGGAGCGCCTCGCCCATGCGGCCACCGCCGACGATCTGCAGATCTGCCCGGTCCATGCGAGGTGAGGGTACCGATCGGCGGGTCGACGCCTCCCCGGCTTCCCCGACCGGTCGGGCGCCGACCCGCACGCACACCATGACATGAGATGTCATGAGATGCAAGCAGAGCGTGCAACGCAGCCGCTGCCAGTTTCCGGGCGCGGTGCAACGCAGCCGCTGCCGGTTTCCGGCGGGCGTGCAACGGAGCCGCTGCCAGTTTCCGGGCGCGGTGCAACGCAGCCGCTGCCAGTTTCCGGGCGCGGTGCAACGCAGCCGCTGCCAGTTTCCGGGCGCGGTGCAACGGAGCCGCTGCCAGTTTCCCGGTGCGGGTGCGGGTCAGCCGCCGAAGCGGCTGGCGAAGCCGATGCGCAGCGCCGGCCGGAAGAACTGCTCGGTCCAGGCGTACAGCGAGCCGAGGATGCGGTCGAGCTCGTCGTGGTCGATGGCGTGGTTCGGGAGCGCGCCGGCGAGGAACACGGCGTCCTCGTCGCCGATCTCGAACGCCGCGCCCATCAGCCCGTGGTTGCGGCGGAGCAGGTGCTCGAAGAACCGGGCGTGGTTCTCCTCGGGCGCCGGCATCACGTAGGTCTCGTAGTGCAGCGTGCGCTGGCGCAGCTCGAACCAGATCGAGAAGACGTCCTTCTCCTCGCCGTTCACGCGCACGAACCAGCGGCGCACGTCCGGGGTCTCGTCGCGCTCGACGTGGGCCACGACGGGGTTCTCCGTGCGCTGGACCTCGAGCCAGGCCTCGATGTCGGTGGCGATGGCGTCGAGCTCGTCAGGGGTGGAGGCGTGCTGCACGCCCCCATCTTGTCGACGGCGCGGGACCGGACCTACGCCGCCGCGGCGCAGAGCTCGAGCTGGCGGTGGCCGAGGTCGGCGTAGACGCGGCGCAGGCGAGCGGCCGTGGCCGACCAGGTGTAGTCGCGGGCGACGGCGACGCCACCGGCGGCTAGGCGCTCGGCGAGCACCGGGTCGGAGAGGATCCGGTCGGTGGCGGCCGCCCACCGGGCCGGGTCCCGGCCCTCGACGAGGAAGCCCGAGCGGTGGTCGACCACGAGCGTCTGCAGGCCGCCCACGGCGGTGGCGACCACCGGCGTGCCGCACGCCGCTGCCTCGAGGGCGACCAGCCCGAAGCTCTCGGAGCGGCTCGGCACGTGGACCACGTCGGCGGCCCGGTAGTAGGTGGAGAGGAGGTGGTGGGGCTGGGCTTCGACGAATCGCAGGCGGTCCTGCACGCCCAAGCGGGCGGCCTCGGCGACGACCTCGGCGAGGTGGGCGGCGCCGGCGGGCCCGCTCGTGCCGCCCACGGCGAGCAGCACGGTGTCGTCCCGCTCGAGGCGGGCCAGCGCGCGCACCGACACGTCGAGCCCCTTGAGCGGCTGGATGCGGCCGACGAAGAGGACCACCGGGTGGTCGCCGAGGCCGAGCGCGGCCCGGGCCCCGGACCGGTCGCCGGGGCTGAAGAAGGCGTGGTCGACGCCGGGCGGCACGATCTCGACGCGGGCCGGGTCGGCCCCGTAGAGGCCGACCAGCTCGTCGGCCTCGGCACCGGCGTTGGCGAGGATGGCCTCGGCGCAGCCGACCACGGCCTGCTCGGCCTCGATGCGGTGGTCGGGCTCGGGGTCGCCCCCGGCGGCCTTCACCCGGCCGAGGGTGTGGAAGGTCACCACGAGGGGCAGGTCGAGGGCGTGCTTGATGCGGTGCCCGGCGACCGCCGAGAGCCAGTAGTTGGCGTGCACGGCGTCGACCGGGTGCTGGCGGAGGTGGGCGAGCACGCCGTCGGTGAACTCGTCGATGACCGAGGGCAGGTCCTCCTTGGGGAGGTCGACCGGCCCGGCGGGGACGTGCACCACCCGGAAGCCGGGCTCGATGTCGACGACCTCGGGCAGGTCGGCGGCCCACGCCCGGGTGTACACGGTGCAGTCGACGCCGGCCTGGGCGAGCGACGCCACGAGCTCGCGGACGTACACGTTCATGCCCCCGCTGTCGCCCATGCCCGGCTGGACCAGGGGCGACGTGTGGAAGGACAGCACGGCGAGACGCTGCACGGGTGCGGTCAACGCTGCTCACCCGTCCCTGATTCCCGGAGCGCCTGGTAGGCACGCACCAGCTCCAGGCGCTGGGCGTGGGTCAGGGAGTGGTCTCGCATGATCTCGCCGATCACGTCCACATCCCCATCCCGGCGCTCGAGGATGCCCGCCTGCACGTAGAGGGCCTCGGCGGAGATCGACAGCGCCCTCGCGAGCTGCTGCAGGATCTCGGCCGACGGGCGCCGCAGGCCCCGCTCGATCTGGCTCAGGTACGGGTTCGACACGCCGGCCAGCTCGGCGAGCTTGCGCATCGACAGCTCGGCGCGGCGGCGCTGGTCCCGGATGAACGCGCCGAGGTCGAGCGACTGCTCGTCGTCCACGGTCAGGTGTGGTCGGCGAGCAGCTCGCGCACGGCGTCGAGCAGCTCGACCGCGGAGAACGGCTTGGTCATGTACCGGTCGGCGCCGGCCTCCTCGGCGGCGGCCCGGGTCTCGGCGTCGTCGCGGGCCGAGAGGATGAGCACCTTGGTGCGGCCGTGGTCGATCTGGCGGCACACCTCGATGCCGTCGATGCCCGGCATCATCACGTCGAGGACCATCAGGTGCGGGCCGCGCGGGCCGCCGACGCTGCTGAGCAGCAGGAGGGCGGCATGGCCGTCGGCGGCCTCGGTGACCAGGTACCCGTCGGCCTCGAGCACGGACCGGACGACCTTGCGCACCTGGGGCTCGTCGTCGACGACGAGGATGGCGGGGCCGACGCTGCTCATGGCCGGGCAGTCAAGCAGGCGGCGCTAGGAGAGCAGGCTGTCGACCGACGCCTCGCCGGTGCGATACCGGCGGGTGAGCTCGGCCTCGATGGCGTCGATGCGGTCGAACAGCGCCCGGCGCAGGTCGGACACGCGCCGCTCGTACGCCTCGAGCGCGTCGGCGACGGCGGCGAGCTCGTCGTCGCTGAGCTGGCCCGGCTCGGAGAGGTGGCCGCTGGTCACGATGTCGTCGAGCTCGTCGGCGAGGTCGTCGTCGACCTGCCCGGTGCCGAACTCGGACGGCAGGCGACCCACGCCCGGCGAGCGGGTGCTGCGCTCGAGCAGCTCGGGGAGGCGGGCGATGAGGTCCTCGAGGTCGTCGCCGGTGCCGCCCTCCTCGCGGCGGGCCCGTTCGGCGGCCACGATGTCGAGGCGGCCCTGCGCCTGCCGCCGGAGGAACGACAGACCGGTCTCGACCTCCCGGCACACCGAGCGCCGGGCGCGCAGCTCGGCCATGTCGAGCGCGGTGAGGTCGCCCAGGTAGTCGTCGGCGGTGATGGAACGCAGGGTGTCGCGCACGTCAGCTCCCGGTCTCGGTCCGGTGCCGGACCAACGGGCCGAGGCTACCCCGGCGCTCAGACCACGAACCCGCTGATCCCCAGGTACCAGAGCGGGGCGACGATCAGCAGGCTGTCGACTCGGCGCAGCGCCGGGGCGAACGCCCGGGCGTGGGGGAGCACGACCGAGGCCAGCATCTGCCCGGCGAACGCGCCCGGTCCGACGGCGATCCCGAAGAGCGCGGCCTCCCCCACCGAGAACGGGGGGAAGCCCAGCGCGGCGACGGCGAGGGCCACCACGGCGACGGCGACGCCCCCGGCGACGGGTCCTTCCACCGAGTTCGTGGCGCCCGATCCGATGAGGTAGTCGCCGGTCTCGTAGGCCGAGGCGAGCAGGACCAGGGCGATCGCGGACCAGATCTCGAGGTCGGCGAGCAGCACCAGGCACCCGCCGGCGACCGCCGTGGGCAGCGCGCACTGCAGGAGGAGCGACGACGCCGCGACCGCCGGCCGCATCCCGCGCGCCCCGCGGCGCACGGCCAGGGCGATCGCCCCTGCAGCGAGGAGCCACAGCGCCACCCCCATGGCCCGGGGGTGGACGGCCGCGGCGGCGATGACGACGGCGACGCCGATGAGCGCGTCGCGCGGGTCGACGTCGGCACCGCGGGCCCGCCAGGTCCGCAGGGCGTGGGCGCCGGCCGCGGCGAACGTGACGCCGAAGTACAGGGCCACACCCGGCACCCCGAGGGCGAGGGCGACCATCGCCCCCGCGAACCACGCGATCCCGAGCCGGACGCGGGGCCCGTCGATGTCGTAGTGCACCCGGTAGCGGCTGCCCGCACGGCTGCGCATCTTCTTGATGCGGTCGCGGCGCTTGGCCTCGGCCCGCTGCGCCCGCGATGGCCGCGTCCCGGTGGCCGGCTCCTTGGCGGCGGCCGCCTTCTTCTTGGCGCCGGCCGACTTCTTCTTCGCGCCGGCCGACTTCTTCGCGCCGCCGGCCTCCTTCGCCGGCATGATCACGCGCCGCCCGAGACGGGAGGCAGCACGGCCACCTCGTCGGCCGGGTCGACGGCGTCGGAGCGCTCGGCCGGCTCGCCGTTCACCCACACCTTGCACGTGCCCAGCAGCGCGCCGAACGCCTCTCCGTAGCGCTCGACCGCGGCGTCGAGCACGGCGCCGACGGTGGCGCCGTCGACGGTGTCGCGGTCGGTGCCCGCGGCCTCCCGCGCCCCGGCGAACAGTCGGAGGGTCGGCATCGGCGCCGAGCGTACCGGGGGCTACCGTCCCCGCCCGATGTCCGATCCGTCCCGCCTCCTGCTCGTGCGGCACGGGCAGTCGACGTGGAACGCCGACGGTCGCTGGCAGGGCACGGAGGATCCGCCGCTGTCCACGCTGGGCGTGCGCCAGGCCCGCCACGCCGCCGGTCGGCTGGGCTCCTTCGACGCCGTCGTGGCCTCGCCGCTCGAGCGGGCGTTCGTGACCGCGACGATCATCGCCGAGGAGCTGGGCATCGGTCCGGTGCAGACCGACGACGACCTGCGCGAGCGCCACGCCGGCGGCTACCAGGGCCTGACCCGACCGGAGATCGAGCACCGTTTCCCGGGGTACCTGGTGGAGGGCCTGCTCCCGCCGGGCTGGGAGGACGACGACCACGTCCTCGAGCGGTCGGCCGGCGCGCTGGCCCGCGTCGCCCTCGCCGTCGGCCCGGGCGGCACCGCGCTCGTCGTGACCCACGGCGGGGTGATCGGCACGCTCGAGCGGGCCCTCGGTGCCCGCCGCGAGGGTCGCCTGCCCAACCTGGGCGGCCGCTGGTTCGACGTCGGCCCCGGCGTGCTGGCGGCCGGCGATCCCGTCCTGCTGCTCGACGAGGACGAGGTCACGGTCCCGAACCAGCTGTAGCGTCGGGGCCGAACATCCGGTGCCGGGCCGATGCGAAGCATCGGCCGACGAACCCGGAGGCCTTCCGGGGCCGGAGGGTCCGCGTGCCCCCGGTGGGACTCGAACCCACGATCTTCGGATTAAAAGTCCGCTGCCTTGACCAGCTTGGCTACGAGGGCGGGGTCACCGTACCGCCGGGAAATGTCGACGATCGCGACGGAACCGCCATTCGGGTGACGTTGAATGGGCGATGGTGGGCACCGGGCCTCTGGAGCGGTCGGTTCGAGACGAACCCGACCTGGCCGACCTGCTCGCGGTCGTCGACGCCGAGCTCGGCCGGGTGTTCGCCTTCATCCTCCGCCGCTGCGGAGACCGGGCCCTCGCCGAGGACCTGACCTCGGACGTCATGGTCCGCGCCGTCCGCGAGACGAAGCGGACGGGGGTCGTGGTGACGCCGGCGTGGCTGACGACGGTGGCCCGCAACCGCCTCGTCGACCACTGGCGCTCGGCGGCGCGCGAGGAGCGGCGGCTCCGGCTGGTCTGGTCCGACCGGGGGTGGGACGACTGGATCGACGACGGCACCCCGCCGGCGCCCGAGGCGGTGCAGGAGGCGATGCGAGGCCTGCGTCCCGATCACCAGGCGGCGCTCGCGCTGCGGTACCTCGACGACCTGTCGGTGCCGGACGTGGCCCGCGCGCTCGGGCGCAGCGTGCACGCGACGGAGAGCCTCCTGGCCCGCGCCCGGCGGGCGTTCCGCACCAGCTACTCGGAGCACACCCATGGCTGACTGGTTCGAGACCCGCTTCCGCGAGCTCGCCGAGACCGAGCGGCTCGACCCGGCCTTCGCCGCGCGCGTGCGCGCCCTCGTCCGGGACGAGTGGGCAGCCGACGCCGGTCCGGCCGCACCGCAGGACACCGACCTCGGCGTCGCCGACGCCGACGCAGCACCGGGAGAGATCATCATGCTGGAGACCGAGTACCGTCCGACCGTCGACGAGCCGGCGCCGCCGAGGCGCGGCGTCCCCGGCCGTTGGCTCCTGGTGGCGGCCAGCGTCGCGCTCGTCGCCGTCATCGGCGCCGTGCTGGTCGACGACGCCGACGAGGAGGTCGGGACCACCGCCTCCGAGCTGTCGCCGGGGCCCTCCGCCCGCGCGGTCCCGCAGGTGGAAGAGTTCGTGCCCCTCGAGCCCGGGCGCTGGTTCGTCGACCCCGACGGCGACCCCGCCACCTCCCTGCAGGTCAGCTTCGACCTGCCGGCGGGTTGGAGCTCGTGGCTCGGCACGGTCAAGTTCAGTGGCGACACGCACTCGCTGCTGAGCGTCACGACGGTCGACAACCTCGTGCAGCACGCCTGCACCGATCACTCACCCGCCGATCCGCCGGTCGGACCGAGCGTCGACGACCTCGCCACCGCCCTCGGCCGCCTGGCCCCGTTCGAGGTCACCGAGCCGGCGAGCGACGTGACCGCCTTCGGCTACGAAGGGAAGCACATCCAGCTGGCCAGGCCCGAGCTGCCCCGAGCCAACGACGGCTCCTTCGCCGGGTGCGACGGCGGCAGCCTCGCGACCTGGTTCTCGCCGCTCCACGACGACGGCCGGAACGCCTACTACGGCTACGACGACCCGGGCCTCGTCGAGGACTTCTGGATCCTCGACGTCGAGGGCACCCGTCTGGTGCTCACCACCACGACCTCCGCCGCCGTGCCGGCCGAGGACGTGGCCGAGCTCGAGGCCATCTTCGATTCCATCCGGATCGAGCCCTGAGCAGGAGGAACTGGGGATGACCACGCACCACGTATCCGGCCGGGGGCGACTCCGCCGGTCGCTCGCCATCACGTCCGCGCTCGGCGCCGCGACGCTCGGGATGTCCCCCGTGCTCCCGGTCGATGCCGACGAGCCCACCAACCAGGTGCTGGCTTGGGACGCGCACGCCTACGCCGAGCTCATCGGGGTCGCCGGGCAGCCACCCCCCACCGCCGCGCTGCACCTGGCCATCGTGCACGGTGCGATGTACGACGCCGTGAACTCGATCACCGACGGGCACGAGCCCTACCTCGGTGACCACACCACGGTGTCCGCGCACTCGGTGGATGCCGCGGCGGCGACCGCAGCCCACCACGTGCTCGCCGGGCTCCTCCCGGACGGGCGCGACGCCCAGCTCGACGCCTGGTACCAGGAGTCGCTCGACGCCATCCCGGACGGGCCGGCCGAGGACGGCGGCGTCGCCGTCGGGCAAGCAGCGGCCGCAGCCGTGCTGGCCGATCGGGCGGACGACGGGCGTCCCGGCGGCCCGCCGCACTTCCGCGAGGGCCAGGGCCCGGGCCAGTGGCGACCCGTCACCGCCGGCGCCAACGCCTTCGCCTGGGTCGGTCGGGTGAAGCCGTTCCTCATCGAGCGGGCCAGCGACTTCGCCACGCCCGGTCCGCTGCCGCTGACCAGCCCGGCGTACGCCGCCGAGCTCGACGAGGTGAAGCGCCTCGGCAGCAAGACCTCGTCGGAGCGGACCGAGGACCAGACCGAGCAGGCGCGGTTCTGGTCCGACCACACCACGGCGCTCTGGTCCCGGATCCTGCGCCAGATCGCCACCGCCCAGCAGCTCCGCACCGAGGACAGCGCCCGCTACTTCGCCGCCCTCTACATGAGCGGATCGGATGCGCTCATCGCCTGCTTCGAGGACAAGGAGCGCCACGCCTTCTGGCGACCGCTCACGGCGATACGGGGGGCGGCATCGGACGGCAATCCCCGGACCACCGCTGATCCGGCGTGGGAGCCGCTGATCGCCAACCCGCCGTACCCCGATCACCCGTCGGGTGCCAACTGCCTGACCAGCGCCTTCGTGCACACGCTGCGGGACCTCCTCGGCACGAACCGCGTGCCGTTCGAGGCCACCCACGCCACCCTCGGCATCACCCGCCGGTTCACGCACCTCTCGCACGCCCTGCAGGAGGTGCGCCTGGCCCGGATGTACTCCGGGCTCCACTTCATGACCGCCAACTCCGCCGGGGTCGACCTCGGACGTGCAGTGGCGAGGTGGATCGGCGGCAACGCCCTCCGTCCGATGTGACGCTGGGCGGCGAGCCGATTGAGCACGAGCACGGCAAGAGTCGACGCCGGGCGCGGCGACGACGCCGGCAGCAGCCGGACCCCTGGAGGTCACGACCGCCGCCGGCGCCGCCCGCACCGGCTCCGGGGGTTGCCCCGACGGGTGGAGGGCGCCGCCCGGAGCGGCACGTGGTGGGGGAGGGCGGACGCCCTCCCCCACCGGTCAGCGGCCGGTGCCCGTCAGCGCCACCACGTTCGGGCTGTTGCTGGCGTTGCTCAGCACCGTGAGGGTGCCGTTGGCGGCGCCGGCCGCGGTCGGGGTGAACGTCACGACCAGGTCGCAGCGCCGCCCCACGGCGATGGGAGCCGTGCAGGCACTGCCGTCCACCGTGAACGGTGCGCCGCTGGTGGCGACGCTCGACACCGTCAGGGTCCCGGGGCCCTGGTTGGTGAGCCGGATCCGCTGGACGCGTGGCTGGCCGATGCGCCGGATGCCGAAGTCGACGCTCGCGGGGAGCGACGCCGTCGGCCCGACCACCACCGGGGCCACGCCGGTGCCGGACACCGAGACCACCGAGGGACCACCGGCGGCATCGTGGGTCACGACCACGTCGGCTGCCAGCGCACCGGCGGTCACCGGGGCGAAGGTCACCTCGAAGCTGCATTGGCCGCCCGGCACCACCGGGACGCCCGTGCAGCCGTCGGTGCCGACGTCGAACGACGCCGCCGCCCCGGTGCCCGTGTCGGTGACGCTGACGTCGCTCACCGACAGGTCGGCGTCACCGGTGTTGGACACGGTCACGACCTGGGCGGCCGAGGCCGTGCCGGTCGTCTGGTTCCCGAAGGCCAGGGACGCAGGCGCGACCTCGGCCACCGGTGCCGTGGGGTCGGTCCCGAGGTCGGCGACGGCGACGTCGCCGTCGGCGAAGCGCAGGATCTCGGTGGCCCGGACCGTGTCGGTGCCGTCGGCGGCGGTGCCGCCGACGTGGGCCACGGTCACGGTGCCGTCCACGGCCACGTCGACGTCGTACTCGGAGCGGATGCCCGAGAAGACGGCGACGTCCCCGACCGCCGGCGTGTGCAGGATCTCCCGCACGATGCGCAGCTGGCCCGGGTTGACCGTCCCGGCGAACACCGCGGCACGGACCCCGGCGATGGTCGGGTGGGTGGCGATCTCGACGGACGGGTCGCTGGCGGAGCGGACGCTGATGCGCACGTTCAGCCAGGCGTCGCCGTCGATGACGTCGTTCCCGCCCCGGCCCTCGATGACGTCGCTGCCGCCGCCCCCGACGATGATGTTGCCGCCGGTGAAGCCGGTGGCACCCTCGGGCAGGAGCCCGGCGAGCCCGGCGATCCGGGCGATGCCGTCAGCATCGAGCTCGTGGCCGACCATGGCGGCCGCGTCCCGGTCGTCGCCTCGCAGGACGTCGTCGAGGTCCCAGCCGGACAGGCTCTCCACCAGGTCGAACCGGTCCCGGTTGACGTCGAGCGCCGGCGCCTGGAACGCGGTGACCCGCATGTCGGAGTCCCCGGGTTGCGGGTCGCTGCGGTGGGTCGCCCAGTCGAAGCCGAGCATCCCCTCGTTGCGCTGGATGCCGGGGCCGATGAGCATGATGTCGTCGCCGCCCTCGGCGTCGTTGTCCGTCTCGCCGCCGAAGCCCATGAGGACGTCGTGACCGGGGGCGTTGAGGTCGTCCTGGAACGGGGCGCCGTTGTCGCCCTGGAGCAGGTTGAACGCTCCACCGCCGCCCTCGATCCAGTCGTCACCGTCGTCGCCGAACACCGTGTCGTCGCCCTCGCCTGCGTAGACGTAGTCGTCGCCGGGACCGGCGAAGGTCTCGGTCATGTCGTTGCCGCCGACGATCAGGTCGTTGCCGAGGCCACCCTGGTTGAGGTCGCCGCCGAAGCCCTGGCCCGACGACATGGCGTCGTTGCCGTCGCCGCCCTTCAGGGTGTCGTCCCCGGCGAAGTCGGTCATGATGTCGTCCCCTTCCCCGCCGATGAGGTTGTCGTTGCCGTCGCCGCCCTCCATGCGGTCGTTGCCCCCGTTGCCGCGGACGGTGTCGTCGCCCTCGCTCGAGCGGACCCGTTCGGCCCCGGGATGGATGCCGTTGAAGACGACGTGGGCGTCGCCGCCGTAGCGGATGGTCCCGTCCGGCATCCGGACGAGCAGCGCGCTCTCGTCGTAGGCGGTGGCCGGATCGTCGGTGATCGGTCCCGACGTGCCGAGCGCGGCGACGTCGAAGACGTAGTCCGGTCGGGAGAACGAGTCCGCCGGCAGGCCCTCGGCGTCGGTGTTGCGCTGGATCAGCTCGGAGAACGAGTTCCCCTCGAGCTGGGTCAGCAGGTTCAGCCCGGCGGTGCGGGACAGGTAGTAGAAGCGGTCACCGTCCTGCAGGTCCTCCATCTGGGCCTCGAAGACGTGGTTGAAGGTCGGGCCGAGCAGCCCGCCGAAGACCATCTGCCTCTCGGCCAGGCCGCCGACCCAGAGGTCGATGTCGTCGACGCCCGTGGTCGTGACCCCGCCGACGCTCACCCACAGGGTGTGGCCACCGGCCACGGGGGTCCCCGTGTCGTCGACCGGGTCGTGGGCGACGGAGTTGAGGAAGGCGTAGCTGTCGTCGGGACCGTTGTCGGCGGACTCATCCCCCGGAGTGGCCACGTCGTCCACTGCGACGCCGTCGGCGCCGAGCGGTCCGGCGAGGATCCGCTCCGCTGCGGCCCGCTTCCCGTCGACCGTCGCCGCGGCGGCGATCATCGGGTGCAGCCCGTAGGCGGCGATGAAGTTCGCGAGCGACGCCTCGTGCTTCAGGCTGAAGCCGAGGTCGGCCCAGCTCTCGTAGGGCGCGAGGGCCGAGTTGGAGGTCTCGGCGTAGAACGCCCGCCTGGCCTCGTTCAGGGTGGGCACGCCGGTCTCCCGGGCCCGGGCCATGTTCAGCGTCGCGAGGTCGAGCGGCAGGCCGAGCAGGTTGTTGCGCAGCGCCTCGGTGACGAACTCGTCGAGCTCGTTGCCGACCTGGCGGGTCATGCCGCGGACTATGTCGCCGGCGGCCTCGTCGGGCGCCTTGCCGTTCAAGAAGGCGGTCGGTGTTAGGAACGCCTCCAGCAAGGGCAAGCTGAGGTCGTCCCCGTTGGGTGCGGTCCGGGCGACGGTCTCGTTGAGCATCGAGTGCCCGAAGCGGTAGACGGCATGGGCGAACTCGGCCCTGATCGCCGGGTCGATGGTGGTGTGATAGCCGGTGCCACCCTCGCCGAAGGGGTTCACCATCGGCTGGACCTTGCGAGCGAACTCCTCGAACGCCAGGTGCTGGTACTCCATCTCGGTGACGAAGCGGGCGGCCTGGAAGATCCGCTCGCCGTTCCACACGCCTGGCGCGACCTGCCACTCGCTCAGCATGGCCGGGTCATCGTCGGTGATGACCTGCTTGATCTGTCCGGTCAGCCGGTTGTGCTCGGAGTGGAACACGTGGTGGACGGTGATCAGGCCGATGTTCTCGTTCACCCGGCCGTCGCCGGCCACGAAGTGGGCGTCGAGCATCTCGTCGTCGTAGGTGGTCGGGTCGGCGTCGTCGACGGTGCCGGGGTCGGCATCGGGCGAGCGCGTCGGCGACGGCGCGGCGTGGTGGGCGATGTCGTCCAGGAAGGCGTGCCCGGTGCGGACCGCACCCGCGGTGCCCACGGGTGCGGTCGGGTCGCCCTCGACCACGGTGTCGTCGGCCGAGTTCGGGAACCCGTCGGGGCCGAGGCCGGTGACGAGCAGCGGGTACCCGGACGGGCCTCGCTCGAAGCGGCCGTACGGGTCGGTGCGCAGCAGCGGCACCGCGAGGGCATCGGTGTCCACCAGCTCGATGCCGAGCTGCGTCGCCGCCTGCGCCTTGACGTCGGCCCACGTGGCCATGCCGCCCGTCGTGCCGGTGATCAGGCCGCCGGTGGCGGCCGGTCGCCCGCTCGCGTCGGCCTCGTACGCCCGCAGGAACACCTGGTGCGAGGGGTGCGACGAGTAGGTCTGGCTCTGGTCGATGAACGGCGAGGTCTGGTTGATCGCCTCCCCGTCCGCGTCGATCGTGGCCCGGGTCAGGACCATGAAGTTCAGCGGGGACCCCGCGACGTAGAGCGGGTCGTCCGGCTGGAGCGGGATCATGACCGCGCCGTTTCCGCCCTTGTTCACCAGGTCCAAGCCGTGGTCGAAGAACTGACCGAACAGCGTGAACCACGAGTTGTACGGGGCGGACAGCCCGACGTCGGGTGCGACGTTCGGGATCACGTACGAGTTGCCGTCGACCTGCGGGACCTCGCCGGCCGCCTCGACGGCGGCAGGGTTGGATGCGGTCTGATCCACGATCAGGTTGCTGATGATCCGCGGCTGGCTGTCGGTGACGAGGCCACCGACCTGGGCGTAGCTGCCCACCTCAGCGCTGCGCAGCTTGCGCGCCACCAGGCGGGGGAACGGCTCGTCGGCGGCGCCGAAGGTCTCCTGGCCCGCGACGAGGTTGTTGCAGCTGCCGTCGACGGTGCGCAGGCCCCACGGGAGGGTCTCGCCCACCGTGCCCGGCGGGATCTGGTGGGGACCGGTGCCGAGGAGGGTCCCGCACGGGTTCTGCGGTGTCGCCGTGGCGGCGTGCTGCTCGGCGATCTCGATCTGGCGCAGGATGAAGCGCAGGTCGGACGCGTTCAGGTTGAAGCCCTGGCCGACGGGTGCGGCACCCACCACGACGATGCCGGCGAGGGGCAGCAGGCTCATCACCAAGAGGAGGGCGAGGACGGCGTGGACCACCGACGTGGCTCGCTGGCGGAGCGTCCCGCTCGGGTCGTGTCCGCCGGGTCCGGTCCATCGGTGCGACGTCATCTTCGTTCCCCCTGTGCCTGCCGCCGACGCTCGTCGACGGGCCGGGCGGTCGTCGCCCGGTGGCGACGGCTCGACTCGGCGGTTCCAGCGACAGTGCGCCCAGCGCCTGTCGGGATCCTCCGGACGGGCTCCGGGCTCCCTTCCGGCCGCCTTCGACCGATCTTCCGGCGACCTTCCGGCGACCTTCGGGCGACCTTCAGGCGACCTTCGGGCGACCTCTCAGGAGGTGCGGGGGCGGTCCGGGACCGAGGCGTCAGCCGGACGAGCCCAGGGCCCGCAGGACCCACAGGCCCAGTCCGCACACCAGCAGCAGGTCGACCGCAACGCGCCGGGCGCGGCCGGCGAGCAGCGGGACGAGGGCGGCCAGCACCACGACCTCGGCCGCCGTTGCCAGCAGGTCTGCCGGCCCGGACGGCTCAGCGCGGTGGCCCCCGTCGTGCGCCGGCCCGATCGGGAGCCCGACGGTCCGGGACGTGACGTAGAGCAGCACCAACGCGGCGTTGCCCGCGACGACTGCGGCCGTCAGCCAGACCGATGGTCGGCGGAGCAGCAGCGGACCGCTCAGCAGCTGGGCGATACCGACGACGATGAAGAACGCGCCGGAAGCCCACCAGGTGCGCACGTGTTCCGGTGCGACGGCGAGGTGCACGAGGCCGGCCGCGCCGGACGCCAGGCCGCCGACGAAGGCGAGGTCGGCGCGTCGCCGCGCGACGGCACCGAGCCGGACCGCGTCGTGCACGGCTAGAGCGGCGGAGCGTCCGCGAGGGGCGCGGCCGGCGCCGTGGTGATCGGGTCGGCCCCGCCCTCGCCGACCTCGAACTGGTGCATCATGTCGTGGTCCTCGTGGGCGAGGTTGTGGCAGTGGACCATGTAGCGGCCCGGGTGCGGGCCGAAGCGGGCCACCACCCGGACCCGCTCGTTCTCGCCGACGTACACCACGTCCTTGGGGCCGAGCTCGTGGGGCAGTGGCGGCACCGCCGGCCCGAGCTGGTCGTGGACGCGGTCGATGATGCGCAGGTCCACGAGGTGGATGTGCAGGGGGTGGTGCCACCCGCCCGAGTCGTTGTGCAGCTCCCAGACCTCGACGGCGTCGAGCTCGGGCGTCCCGACGGTCTTGCGGAACCCGCTTTCGATCACGTCCTCCCAGGTCTCGCCGTTGATCGTCCACTGCCCGCCCTGGCGCACCAGCTCGATGCGGCGGGTCGCGGTGGCGTGCTCCGGCGCCAGTGACATCACCTCCTGGTACGGCCCCGGGTCCGGATCGGGATCGGGATCGGGATCCGGATCCGGGGCCGTCGTGGTGGTGGTCGTGGTGGGCGTGCTCGTCGTGGTCGTGGTGGTGGGTCGACCTCGGCCCTTGCCGTTGCCGCCCTTCTGGCCCGGCGCGAGCGCAGCGGTCACCGGCGCGCCGGCCGCGACCGCGAGGACCTCGCCCGGGGGGTACAGGCGGTCGGGAACCCCGTCGCCCTCCGTCGAGGTCGCGTCGGCCACGATGTCGAAGGCCATGACCAGGCCGGTGTTGCGGTACGAGATGTCGTTGTCGACGCCCCGGTTTCGGAGCACGACCCGCCGACCGATCGGGAACCGGGAGAAGTCGATGACGACCTCGTAGCGCTCGCCGGGCGCGTGGCGCATGCGTCGCACGGCCTGGGGGACCGGGACCAGCCCAGCGTCGGTCCCGATGACCACGAGGGGGTCGCCGCTGTCGAGCTCCCACCGGTACGAGCGGGCGACCGACGCGTTCAGGATCCGGAACCGGTACCGACGGCGCTCCACCGCCATGCTCGGCCAGGGCCGCCCGTTCACGAGGATGACGTCGCCGAACACGCCGGACTCGTCGTGGTCGTCCCAGAGCAGCTCGCCGTCGTCGGCGAACATCGCGTCGCTCACGATCAGCGGCACGTCGTAGCGGCCGTGGGGGATCGGCAGCGACCGCTCCCACGGGTCGTGCACGCGGTACATGCCGGCCAGGCCCTGGTACACGTTGGACGACGTGTGGTGGGCGCCGTGGTCGTGGTACCAGAGCGTCCGGGCGTGCTGGTGGTTGGGCCAGTGGTAGTCCTTGTACTCGCCCGGCCACGTCGGATCGCTCGCGTAGCCGTCGTACTGGGGCAGCGAGGCGGAACCGTGCAGGTGCACCGACGTGTTCGGCCGGTAGCCCAGCGTCGGGTGCTCGGGGAGGTCGTTGACCATCCGCACCACCACGGCGCGGCCCTGGTCGACGTCGATGGTCGGGCCGGGCACGGAGCCCTCGTAGCCCCAGACCCGGGTCCGGTACCCGGGGATGATCTCGGCGCGCACCTCGCGCATCGTCACCCAGTAGTAGTCGGTGGTCTCGTCGGAGCGGTGGGGCACGAGCACCGGCGGGACGGCGAACCGCGTCGTGAACGGCGCCGGCAGCGCCGACTCGGGCATCCGGGTCGCCGACGTCGCCCCCACCAGTCCGACGTCGGGGAGCAGCAGCGCACCCCCGCCGAAGATCCCGAGCGTGATCGCCTCGCGTCGCGTGAGCAGCATCTGAAGCCCCCTCTGGTCCGTTCGGACCGTACGGCCGCGTCCTTTGGCCGACCTTTGAGCCCCGCCCGGGCGGGAAATGGCGCGAACACCCCGGGTGCCTTCCACCGGTGGCCGTCGTAGCATGGGGGTGAGGCACCCCTGGCCCCGCTCCGAAGAGCGACGGCGGGGTGTCCTCCGGTGGGGGAGGGGAGGGACGATGCCTGGACCACCAGCTCCGACGCCACGGCCCTCCCAGCTGGTCGCTGCCGAGCGCCGTCGGATCGCCCGGGCCCTGCACGACGTCGTCGTCCAGGAGCTCCTCGGGCTGGCCCTCGACCTGGAGGCCATGTCCGCCGGCCACGGTGCACCCCGGGGTGCACCCCCGGTCGCCGGGCCGGAGCTCGCCGCCCGGCTCCGTGCCAGCGTCCGGGATCTCCGCCTGCTCGTCGAGGACCTCGGCGGGAACCGGGACGTGCGGCCGTTGCCGGGGCCACTGGCCCCGCCGGCGTGAGCTCGGTCCTCGTCGTCGACGATCACCCGGTCGTGCGCGCCGGTCTGGCCCGGCTGCTCGAAGCGGAGCCCGAGCTCGAGATCGTGGGCACCGCTGCCGACGGCACCGCCGCGGTGCGTCTCGACGCAAGCCTGAGCCCGGACGTGGTGTTCATGGACGTGGTGATGCCGGTGATGGGAGGCATCGAGGCGACCCGCCGGATCGTGGCTGCCCGGCCCGGCGCGCGGGTCGTGGTGGTCGCGGCGTCGTGCGCCCCGGAGGTCGTCCTCGAGGCCTTCGATGCCGGTGCGCTCGGGTACCTCCAGAAGGACGCCGACCCGGCCGAGCTGGTCGCCGGGGCCCATGCCGCCGCCCGGGGCGGGTCCCCGGTCGACCCGGAGGCGGCTGCCGTGCTGGTGCGGGCCCGGGCCGAGCGCCAGCAGCGGATCCACCTGCGCCCCCGCGAGCTGGAGGTGCTGCACCTGGTGTCGGCCGGCCTGCTGAACAAGCAGATCGCCCGGGCCTTGGGGATCAGCGAGAAGACGGTGAAGGCCCACCTCGGTCACGTCTACGAGCGCATCGGCGTGCGCCACCGCGCCGAGGCCGTGCTGTGGGCGCGGGAGCACGACCTGGATGGACCTCGGTCCGGGGAGGCCGACCCGGCCGCCCCGGTCGAGCTGTCGTAGGACCAATTGCTCGCGACCCCCCGGGGGCCGGGCGTCCGGGCCGTCCGACACGTCGGTCGGCCGCTGCGAGCCCGGGCGCCACGGGCATCCGGCCGTCTGCCGCCCGCCCTGCTGGCGGTCCTACGACCGCCGACCCCGACGGCGGCACCGGCCCCGACCGGGGTTTCGCTCGCCTTGGGTTGGGCTTATGTTCGCCCTGAGGTGGCGGGCAGGACGACCGGTGGAGCAACCCGGCCGACCGCCAGGCGGGAGGCACAGATGGAGATCTCGATCTTCGGATCGATGACCGTGCGGGACGGCGGGCGGTGGCTCGGTCCGGGGGACTTCGGGGGGCGCAAGCCCAAGCAGCTCCTCGAGGCGCTGGTGCTGGCGCGCGGGCGCGTCGTCAGCAAGGACGCGCTCGTCGAGGCGCTGTGGCCGGTGGCGGCGCCGAGGAACCCGTCGGCGACCATCGACACCTACGTGTGCGTCCTGCGCCAGCGGCTCTTCGCCGACCGCTCCACGGCGCGCCGGGTCCTGGCCACCCTGCCGGGCTCCTACCGGTTCGACCCGGCGGGCTACGACCTCGACCTCGACCGCTTCGACCAGCTCACCCGCCAGGCGGAGGCCACCCCTGACCGGCTCGAGCGCCGGCGGCACCTGGAGGACGCCCTGGCGCTGGCCGATGCGGGCGAGGTCCTCGAGGACGAGCCCTACGTGTCCTGGGTCGAGGAGGAGCGGGTGCTGTACCGCGAGCGGGTCGGGCGGGCCCGGCTGGCCGCCGCGCGGGAGGCCCTCGTGGCGGGCGAGCCCGCCGCCGCGCTGCGCCACGCCGAGGCCACGCTGCGCCGCTCGCCGTACTCCGAGGGCGCGTTCCGGATCGTCATGCTCGCCGACCACGTCCTCGGCTGCACCGATCTCGCCCTCGGGGCCTTCCAGCGGTGCCGGGAGATCCTCGGCCAGCACCTGGGCGTGGACCCCACCTCCGAGACCGCTGACCTGGCCGCGGCCATCGACGCAGGCACGGCGGCGGCGGAGCTGGTCGCCGTCGCCCTCGGAGGCCCGGCGCCACGACCGGCGCCGTCCGCGCCGGCGTGGATCCCGGGACGGATGCCGGACCGGCGGGCTCGCCAGCCCGGGGCTTCATCCGTCCCCGCCGCCACGGGGTGATCTCTCGACGCCGTCGTCGGCCTCGGCCTCGGCCTCGAGCGGGTCGACGACGTCGTCGCGCAGGTAGCCCACGACCCGGGCGATGCTGGCGGTGACGGGGACGGCGAGGAAGGCGCCGAGGATGCCGAGCGCCAGGCCGCCGGCGGTCACCGCCGTGATGATGGCGAGCGGGTGCAGCTCGGTGGCCCGACCCATGATCAGCGGCTCGAGCACGTTGCCCTCGATCTGCTGGACGACGACGTTCACGGCGAGCACGGCGAGCGCCAGGCCGACCCCTCCGTCGGCCAGTGCGACGAGCACCGCCACCCCGCCGGCCACGAAGGCGCCGACGATCGGGAACAGCCCGCCGATGAACACCAGCAGGGCGAGCGGCAAGGCGAGCGGGACGCCGAGCACGAGCAGCCCCATGCCGATGAACACGGCGCCGATGGCGGCGATCACGATCTGGCCGCGGAAGTAGGCGCCGACCGTGTGCCACACCCGGCGCTGCACCTCCATCACGTCGGCGCGCGCGGGGCGGGGGAAGAGCGAGGCGACCCAGACCGCGATCCGGTCGCCGTCCTTCAGGTAGAAGAACAGCACCAGCAGCCCGAAGAGCAGCCCGGTGACCACCTCGAGGGTCGTGGCCGCCGCGCTCGTCGCCCGGGCCTGCAGGCCCTGCTCGCCCCGGGCCCATTCGCCGACGGTCTCCCGGAGCTGGTCGAGCGGCGGCAGCGACGCCTCGAAGGTGTCGCGCGCCCAGCCTCGGATGTCGTCGTACGAGGTCTCGACGGTGTCGAGGACCTGGCCGAGCTCTCCCGCCACGAGCCACCCGATGGCGCCGAGCACGCCGATGAGACCGACGAGGAACCCGAGCAGCACGACGAGGGCGGCGAGGGCGGGTGGCAGACCCCGGGCGCGGAGCCGCTGGACCAGCGGGGTGAGGAGGGCGGCGGGGAAGAGGGCGATGACGAGCGGGACGACGACGAAGCGGAGCTCGGCCACGAGCAGGCCGGCAAGCGCCACGAGGGCGACGATGCCAACGACGGCCCAGGCCGCGACGCCCGCGCGCACGACGCGGTTCTCGGTGAGTGGTGGAGCCACGTCCCCTCCCTGCCCCGCCCCGCCGACGTGACGAACCCACCCCTGTCTACGTTCGGGTCGTGCGGATCGGCATCCACCTCCCCCAGTACGGACGGGCCGCCTCGGCCGAGGCCATCACCCGGGCGGCCCGGGCCGCCGAGGACCTCGGCTTCGCCGACGTGTGGATCAGCGACCACGTCGTCCAGCCCGCCGAGCAGGACTACCCCTCGCCCTACCTCTACGACCCGATCGTCACCCTCGCCTGGGCCGCGGCGTGCACCGGGCGGATCGGCCTGGGCACCAGCGTCCTCGTGCTGCCGAGCCACGTCCCGCTCGAGCTGGCGAACCAGCTGGCCTCGATCGACTCCCTGTCGGGCGGGCGGCTCACGGTGGTCGCCGGCGTGGGCTGGTCCGAGCGGGAGTTCGAGGCGCTGGGCCACGGGTTCCACGACCGCGGCGCCCGGATGGACGAGATGATCGACGCGTTCCGACTGGTCTGGTCCGAGGATCCGGCGACGTTCGAGGGCGAGCACGTGTCCTTCCGCGACATCCGCCTGCTGCCCAAGCCGGCGCACCCGATCCCGATCTGGGTCGGTGGCATGAGCGAGCGGGCGTTCCGGCGCGGCGTGGAGCGGGGCGACGGGCACCAGCTCATCGGCATCAAGCCTCCCGAGGCCGGTCCGATCGTCGAGCGGCTTCGGCGCGACCGGCCGGAGGAGTCCTTCACGATCTCCCTGCGCACGGGGTGGGACCCGCAGGGCATGGACCCCGACGAGATCCGGGCCGAGGCCGACGCGTTCGCCGAGGCGGGCATCCAGCACGTGGTGTCGGCACCGTGGCGCACCGACGTCGACGGCTGGCTGCGCTCGATGGAGCTGCTGGCCGACCTCGTCGTCGACCGGTAGCGCGGCGTCAGGGGGCGAGCCGCGGCGCCAGCCACCGCCACTCGTCGCCGTCGTGCTGGCGGACGACCTGCGCCGGGTTCCCGGCGACCACCGTGAAGTCGGGGACGTCCTGGGTGACGACGGCGTTGGCGCCGACGACCGCGCCCTCGCCGATGCGCACGTTGCCGACGATCACCGCCCCGATGCCGATCCAGGCGCCCCGACCGATCTCCACCCGGCGCCCGTCGCGCAGGCCCTGGCGCTTGATGGGCCGGGACACGTCCTCGTACACGTGGTTCGTGTCGGACACGTACACCCGGTCGGCGAGCATCGCCTCCTCGCCCACCACCACCTCGCCCACGGCGGTGATCCGCGTGAAGTGGCCGATGTAGGCGGCGTCCTCGATGCGCACGCTCACCCCGCGCTCGGGCACCAGGGCCTCGAGGACGGCGTGGGACCCGATCTTGACGAAGGCACCGATGTGGATGCCGGGCGCGCCCTCGACGGAGAGCGTCGGCTGGCGGAGCTCGCTGTAGGGCCCGAAGGCGGCGAAGGGCGGGAGGTCGGCCGGGGGCTCCCACGGGGGCAGGGCGTCGAGCTCGCTCACCGCGCCAGTGTCACCGACGGCTCAACCCCCGACGTGGACCGCCGATGGGGACGGGGATGATCCGGACGTGGGCACCAGCACGCGGGGGCGCGCGCCCGTGATGCCCGCCGGCGTCGCCGCCGCCCAGGCCCGGATCGCCGCCATCGAGCAGCGGTTCGTCCCGCCCGCATCGGCGGCGGCCCCCTCGGCCGCCCAGGTGGCCGACTTCGAGTCGCTCCTGGCGACGGCTCGTGACGGCGATGCCGGCGCGATCGGCGCGCCCGCGGGGTCTCGGGCCCTCCGCCTCGCCCCCGCCGCCGAGCACGCCCACGACCACGCCCCCACCGCCCTCGGGCCCGCGGGCGCCCCGCCCGAGCTGGCTGCCTACGGCAACGGACGGATCCCCGCCGCCGCGCTGACGCCGATCGGGCAGGGCCAGCACCGGCTGTGGGCGCCGGCCGCCGACGCCTTCCAGCGCATGTCCCAGGCCGCGGCCAGGGACGGGGTGGCGATCCGCGTCACCGACTCGTACCGCTCCTACGACGCCCAGGTCGACCTCGCCCAGCGCAAGGGCCTCTACTCGCAGGGCGGGCTGGCGGCGCGACCGGGCACGAGCAACCACGGGTGGGGCCGTTCGGTGGACCTCGACACGTCCGGCGGCACGGCCGAGTGGCTCCGGGTGAACGGCCCCCGCTTCGGCTTCCACGAGGACGTCCCCGGCGAGCCCTGGCACTGGACGTACCGCCCCGCCTGAGCCGGCGGTCGGCCCGATGCGCGCCGGTGCCGGCGCGCAGGGGATGCTGTGCGGAGGAGGTCTGCAGCCAGGCGTCGAACACCCCACGGCTGGCTGGTGGTCGCGAATCGACGACGGAGACGCACGTGGGTCTGATCCCGAGAGAGGTTGGTCGGTCGGTGGTCCGGCTGGGCCAGGCCGCCCAGAACGCGCTCGAGGTGGCGCGCTTCGGTGGCCTGGAGACCGGTGAGGAGCCGACCCCGTACGAGGTCGTGTCCAGCCACCCCATGTACCGCCTGCGCCGCTACGGCGACCCGAGCGCGAGCGGCACGGCGAAGGCGAGGGCGAACGGCACGACCCGCTCGCGGGGCGGGAACCGGACGAAGGCGACGCGCCGGCCACCGGTGCTCCTGGTCCCCCCGCTGATGCTCGCCGCCGACGTCTACGACGTGTCTCCGCAGTCCAGTGCCGTGGCTGCGCTCGCCGCCGCCGGCCTCGACCCGTGGGTGATCGACTTCGGCTCCCCGGAGCACGAGGAGGGCGGGCTCGAGCGGACGCTCACCGACCACGTGGTCGCCCTCAGCGAAGCGATCGACGAGGTGAACCGCGAAGCCGGACCCCTCCACCTCTCGGGGTACAGCCAGGGCGGCATGTTCTGCTACCAGGTCGCCGCCTACCGGCGCGCCGAGGGCATCGCCAGCCTCATCACCTACGGCAGCCCGGTCGACACCCACGGGATCCTGCCCTTCGGCCTCGACGACGAGATCGTGGTCGAGGCCATCGACCTCATCGCCGACAAGGTGCTGCCCCGCGCCAGCCTGCCGGGCTGGCTCACCCGCGTCGGGTTCCGCCTCATCGACCCCGTGGGCGTGTGGCGCAACCGCATGCAGTTCGTGCTGCACCTGCACGACCGCGATTCGCTCCTCCCCCGGGAGGGCCAGCGCCGCTTCCTCATGGACCAGGGCTGGGTGGCCTGGCCGGGGCCGGCGCTCGCCGAGCTGGTCAAGCAGTTCGTCGTGTCGAACCGGATGCTCTCCGGCGGGTTCGTGATCGACGGGCGGCCGGTCACCCTCGCCGACGTCGAGTGCCCGATCCTGTGCTTCGTCGGCAGCTCGGACGACATCGCGCCACCGGAGACCGTCCGCGCGGTCGCCCAGGCCGCGCCCGCCGCCGACGTCTACGAGACCGAGCTCGACGCCGGGCACTTCGGGCTGGTGGTCGGGTCGCAGGCAGCGGTGCACACCTGGCCCACGGTCGAGGCGTGGGTGCGCTGGGTCGACGGGACGGGGCCGCTCCCGGAGGCGGCCCTGCACCTCTCGCCCGACGACCCGCCTCGCCGGCGCCGCAAGAGCGACCTCGAGCGGGCGGTCGCCCTGGCGGCGGGCATCAGCACGGGCGTCGGCCGCACCGTGGTGACCCGGGCGCGCGCCGGTGCCCGCAACGTCCGAGCGCTCACGGGCGACGCGGTCGACCAGCTGCTGCGGCTCAACCGCATCGAGGACGTGCGCCCGACGAGCCGGGTCTCGATGGGGCGGTTGTTCGCCGAGCAGGCGGCGCTCGCGCCCGACGACACCGCCTTCCTCTTCGAGGGCCGGGGCCACACCTACGCGGCGGCCAACGAGCGCATCGACAACGTCGTGCGCGGCCTCATCAGCATCGGCGTGCGTCGCGGCTCCCACGTCGGCGTGCTCATGGACACCCGCCCCAGCGCCCTGGGCATCATCGCCGCCCTCAACCGGCTCGGCGCGGTGGCCGTGCTGCTGCGACCCGACGGCGTGCTCGAGCGGGAGGTCGAGCTGGGGCGCGTGCACCGGATCATCGCCGACCCCGAGCACGGCGAGCAGGCCAGCCAGGTGAAGACCCTCAAGGTGCACGTGCTCGGCGGCGGGGGCGGCCCCCGCGACCTCGGCTCCGCGGTCGACGACATGGAGGCCATCGACCCGGGATCCGTCGAGCTGCCGGGCTGGTACGAGCCCGATCCCGGCTCGGCCCAGGACCTGGCCTTCATCCTCTTCACCGGCAGCGGCGAGCGCACCCGGGTCAACCGCATCACCAACGGCCGCTGGGCGCTGTCCGCCTTCGGCACCGCCGCCGCGGCGTCGCTCACCCGCACCGACACCGTGCTGAGCCTGACCCCCATCCACCACCCGTCGGCGCTGCTCACCGGCATCGGGGGCGCGCTGGCCGGCCGGGCTCGCCTGGCCATGACCCGCGGCTTCGATCCCGACACCTTCTGGCAGGAGGTGCGCCGGTACGGCGCCACCGCCGTCACCTACACGTGGACGATGGCCGCCGACATGGTCGACGCGCCGGCCCACGGCCGCGAGAAGCACCACCCGATCCGGCTGTTCATCGGCTCGGGCATGCCGGCGGGCCTCTGGCGCCGGGTCGAGCACCGGTTCGCGCCGGCCAAGGTCGTGGAGCTCTACGCCTCCACCGAGGGCAACGCCGTGCTCGTCAACCCGAAGGGCGACAAGGTCGGTTCGCTCGGGCGCCGGCTGCCCGGCTCGGCGCCGCTCAAGATCGCCCGCTTCGACGTCGAGTCCGGGCGCCTCGTCGAGGGCCCCGATGGCTTCGCCGTGGAGTGCCGGGTCGGCGAGGTCGGGATGCTGCTCGCCAAGCTCAGCCCCCGCGACGGCGCCTACCCCGACCGGGCGCTGCGGGCGCTGTTCGAGGGGGGCGACGCCTGGTTGCCCACGGGCGACCTCGTGCGCGTCGACGAGGACGGCGACCACTGGCTGGTCGGCGGCGTGGCGTCGCTGATCCGGACGCCGCAGGGCTACGTGCCGCCGCTGCCCGTGCAGGACGCGATCGAGACCCTCGACGAGGTGCACCTCAGCGTGGCCTACCCGGTCGACGAGCCCGACGGCTCGCTCTCGGTGGGGCTGGCGGTCAGCCTCCGGGACGGGCAGACCCTCGATCCCGAGCGGGTGACGCAGGCCGTGGCCGACCTCCCGCTGGCGCACCGGCCCCGCTACGTGCGCGTGGTCGACGAGGTGCCGCGCACCACCTGGTACCGGGTGCGCACCGAGCCGTTGCGCGCCGAGGGCGTCCCCACCGGCCCGGGCGTGTTCGTGCTCGACCAGAGCACCGGCAGCTACCGCCGCCTGCGTGCAGCGACGCGCACCCGCACCGCGTGACACCCGTCCTCGGGGTCGACGGCGCCCGGGGTGGCTGGGTCGGCGTGCGGTGGGACGGGGTCGACCTCGCCTGCCTGTTCGACCCGTCGCTCGAGCGGCTCGTCGGGGACGCCGGCGATGTCGACGTGGTCGCCGTCGACATGCCGATCGAGCTGGTCGCCGACGGCACACGGGTCGCCGAGGACGACGCGCGCCGCCTCCTCGGCCCCCGCCGGTCGAGCCTGTTCCAGTCGCCCTGCCTCGGGGCCCTCGACTTCGCCGACGACGACTATGCCGGCGCCAACGCCTGGTCGAAGGCGACGGTGGGCCGGGGGCTGTCGAAGCAGGCGTGGTTCCTCGTGCCCAAGATCCGCGAGGTCCGGGCGCTGGCCGGGGATCGCCCGGTGTTCGAGGCCATGCCCGAGCTGGCGTTCGCGGCCATGGACGGCGACGTGCCGCTCGCCCACCCGAAGACGACGTGGTCCGGCCAGGCGCGGCGCCGGCGGCTCCTCGCCGCGCACGGGATCGTCCTTCCCGACGACCCCGGGCCGGCCGGGCGGGTCGCGCCCGACGACCTGCTCGACGCCACCGCCGTCGCCTGGACCGCGCAGCGCATCGCCGCCGGCACCGCCCGGTGCGCGCCGGCGGACGGCAACCCCGCCGAGCGCATCTGGTGGTGACCGGATCGCAACTGGCAGCGGCGGCGTTGCATGCAACGGAGCCGCTGCCAGTTTCAGGAGGGCGCCCGTCCCTCGGTGACGTCGTCGCCGAAGACGCCCCTCGCCCAGTGGGTGAGATCGGGGCCGCGGCGCAGGGTGTGGCCGCCGTCGACGCCGAGCGCCTGGCCGGTGATCCACGCCGACTGCCGGCGACCTACCCCCCCACCCGTTCTTGTCGTGGTTTCGGGGCTCTGGAGCCCCGAAACGCCGACAAGAACGCCGGTCGAGCGGTGAGGGAGGGGTCGTGCCCGAGATCCCGCTGCCGATGAAAGCGACCGCCGGCGAGCTGCCGCTCGGGGACGGGTGGCGCTACGAGGTCAAGTGGGACGGGATGCGGGCCGTCGTCGAGGTGCGTGACCGGCGCCTGCGCGTGCAGACGGCCAACGGCAAGGACGCGACGTCGTCGTTCCCGGAGCTGGAGGGGCTCGCCGGCGCGCTCGGCGTGACGTCGGCCGTGCTCGACGGCGAGATCGTGGCCTTCGACGACGCCGGCCGTCCGTCCTTCGGGCGGTTGCAGCAGCGGATGCACGTCGGCGACCGCCGGGCGGCGGCGAGCCGGGCCGAGTCGGTGCCGGCGGTCCTCCTGCTGTTCGACCTCCTGGCGCTCGACGACCAGCCCCTGGTGGACCTGCCGTGGGCCGAGCGCCGCCGGCTGCTGGAGGCCCTCGTCGAGCCCGGGCCCCACTGGCAGGTCCCGGCGGTCCACGAGGACGGGCCGGCCCTGCTCGCCGCGGCGCGGGCCAACGACCTCGAGGGCGTGATCGCCAAGCGGGTCGACTCCACCTACCGGCCCGGCGCCCGGACCCGGGAGTGGGTGAAGGCCAAGGTCCGCCGCCGGCAGGAGCTCGTGGTCGGAGGCTGGGCGCCCGGGACGGGCCGGCGCGACGGCACCATCGGGGGGCTCCTCGTCGGCTACCACGACGCCCCGGGGGCGCCCGCGCTCCGGTACGCGGGCCGGGTCGGCAGCGGCCTCACGCAGTCGGAGCTGGCGGTGCTGGAGGGGCTGCTGGCCGAGCGGGTCGTCGATGCCTGCCCGTTCGACCCGCCCCCGCCCCGCGCCCAGGTCGCCGGGGCCACCTGGGTGCGGCCGGACATGGTGGTCGAGGTCGAGTACGCCGAGTGGACGTCGGAGGGCCGGCTCCGCCACCCCAGCTACCGGGGGCGGCGGATCGACAAGGACGCCGCCGACGTCACCGCCGAACCGTGACGCCACGGCTGCCGGAACCGCCTGATTCGCCGGAGGTCGCGCGCGGTGCGCGAGGATCCACGGCGATGCGCCGGCCCAGGGATGCGGGATGAGGACCAGCCCGGCGGCCACCCGCGACACGATCCGGATGACGATCCCGGCGCTGCTCCCCTACGTGCGCCTCCCCCGCGTGGCCATCGCCGGTCTCGCCACCCGCTCGGGGTTCTCCTACGACGAGGTCGAGGACCTGCGCCTCGCCGTGGGCGAGGTGTGCCAGGTGCTGCTCGACGGCGCCGACCGCACCGGGAACCTCACCATCGACTTCACGGTCACGCGGGGCGTGATGCGCGTCGACGTGGCGATCACCGGTCCGGTCGGCGGGTTGGAGGGGATCGGTGAGCTGGCGCAGCAGATCCTCGCCGCCACCGTCGGCCCGGTGGAGGTCGACGACGACGGCCGCCACATCTCCTTCACGATGACCGCCGCCGACGACGACTGACGCCCGCTCAGCGGCCGGTGGAGCCGAACCCGCCCGTCGACCGCCCGGACTCGGGGAGCTCGTCGACGTCGTCGAAGCGGGCGGTCGCCACCGGGCGCAGCACGAGCTGGGCGATGCGATCGCCGCGGTGCACCTCGTAGTCGTCGTCGGGGTCGGTGTTCACGAGCACGACCTTGAGCTCGTCGCGGTAGCCGGCGTCGATGAGCCCGGGGCTGTTGAGGACGGTGACGCCGTGGCGCAGGGCCAGCCCGGACCGGGGCTGCACGAAGCCGGCCCAGCCCGGCGGGATGGCGATGGCGATGCCGGTGGGCACGAGCGCGCGCCCGCCGCCCGCCCGCAGCACGGCGCCCTCGCGGGCGACGAGGTCGGCGCCGGCGTCGCCCTCGTGCGCGTAGGCGGGCAGCGGCAGGTCGGGGTCGAGCCGGAGGACCGGGATGCTGAGCGACTCCACGCCGGCACCGTAGACACCTGGCACCGCCCGGGCACCGTGCACCGAGGGCCTAGGGTCCCGGCGTGCTCGCCTGGATGGACCTGGAGATGACCGGCCTCGACCCCGACCGCCACGTCATCGTCGAGATCGCCACGATCATCACCGACGACGAGCTCGAGATCGTGGCCGAGGGGCCCGAGCTCGTGGTCCACGCCACCGAGGAGCAGCTGGCCGGGATGGACCCCGTCGTCGTGCGCATGCACACCGAGTCCGGGCTCCTCGACCGCATCCGGGCCTCGCCGCTCACCCTCGCCGAGGCCGGCGAGCAGACCCTGGCGTTCCTGCGCGAGCAGGTGCCCGAACCCCGCACGGTCCCCCTGTGCGGGAACTCGATCGGCACCGACCGGCGGTTCCTCGCCCGCCACCTGCCCGAGATCGAGCACCACCTCCACTACCGCAGCGTCGACGTGTCCACCATCAAGGAGCTCGCCAAGCGCTGGATGCCCGAGCTGCTGGTCCGGGCGCCGGCGAAGGTCGGTTCGCACCGCGCCCTGGACGACATCCGCGAGTCGATCGAGGAGTTGCGCTACTACCGCCGGGCCCTGTTCGTCAACGGCGGGTCCGGGTCGGCAGGCGACGCCCCCGCCAGCTGACCCGCCCGAGGGCGGTGGCCACCACCGAGCGGGCGAACACGGCGAGGAAGGTCACGAGCAGCACGGGGAAGGCGAGCGCCGTGCCGATCCCGAAGCGACCGACCTGGCGTGCCATCCACCAGACCTGGAGCGCGACCACGGCGTAGAGCACGCCGGCGGCGACGAGCCCGTCCGAGCCCCCGGCGAGCACGGCCCGCACCGGCGCCACCGACGCCTGGACCAGGAGGGTGAGCCAGGCGACGACGAGGGCCACGGTCAGCGGACGGGCCGCCCGCACGCCGGCGGCGAGGTTCTTGGTGAAGCCCTCCACCAGCTGGCGCAGCCCGCCCGGGTACATGCGGAACGACACGACCTCGCCGCCGGCCCGGATCGTCACCGGGTGCCCGCCCGCCCGGAACGCCTCGGCCAGGGCGACGTCGTCGTCGACCCGGTGGGCGGCGACGGCGTGGCCGCCCACCGCCTCCAGCTCCTCGCGCCGGCAGGCGAGCACGGGCCCGAACGCCCCACGGGGACCACGCCGGCGTCCCAGCGGCGTGGCCACGTCGGTGGCGGCGACCGCCACGACGTTGAACAGCGCGGCCAGCCGCTCGACCGGGGCGCCGGGCTCGTGGAAGGGCTGCACGCTCACCAGCCCGCGCTTCACGTCGAGCAAGCCGACGAGGCGGTCGAGCGCGTCGGGGGTGAGGCGCACGTCGGCGTCGACGAACACCAGGACCTCGCCGCTCGTGGCCCCGGCACCGAGGTGGCACGCCCGCGCCTTCCCCGACGTCCAGTCGCCGGGGAGGAGCCCGCCGTCGACCACCGTCGCCCCGCCCACCCGCGCGACCGCGGCCGTGCCGTCGGTCGAGCCGTCGTCCACCACCACCACCTCGACGCCCTCGGGCAGCGTGGCCAGCAGGCCGGGCAGCTGGCCGGCCTCGTCCCGGGCCGGCACGACGACCGAGACCCGCCCGCGCTCCACCCGCGGGCGGGGCCGCAGCGTCGGCAGCGACCACAGGAGCCACAGCCCGATGCCGAGGCGCAGCACGACCAGCACGACATCGACCGCGCTCACGCGCCACGCCTCCGCGGCGGGCCCCCGGGAGTAATTGACCGAGCGGTCAAGTAGGGTGTCACGCCATGACGGCGACGGTGGAGCGACAGGAGAAGCAACCGGCCTCCACCGAGGTGGCCGAGGTCGCGCCCGACATCCTCCGGATGCAGCTGCCCATCGCCCTCCCGGGCCTCGGCCACGTGAACACCTACGCCCTGTGCGACGACCGGGGCGTGGCCGTCGTCGATCCCGGCCTGCCCGGCAAGGCGTCGTGGCACGCGCTGGTCGACCGCCTCTCGCAGGCCGGCTACCGCGTCGACGACGTGCACACCGTCATCGTGACGCACAGCCACCCCGACCACTTCGGCGGCGCCGGGCTGCTGCGCCACCGGGCGGGCGCGCAGGTCGTCACGCACCGGGCGTTCCGCACCTGGCTCGACCCCACCGAGGGCGACGACGCCGGCCCCGACGAGATCGACGACCGCCCCGACGGCGAGCACGAGCAGGGCGCCGAGCACGACCACGAGGTGCTCGAGCACCGCAACGCCGACGGCACCCGGGCCACGCCGTGGAACCGGGACATGCCGTGGAAGGCGGGCACCTTCCGCCCGCCGCTGAAGCGCCGCCTGCAGTTCCGGGCCGGGAAGCTGCTCGGCCAGCGCTGGATGCGCGCCCCCGAGCCCAGCCACCGGGTCGACGACGGCAACGTGCTCACCTTCGCCCGCCGCGAGTGGGTGGCCGTCCACACGCCCGGGCACACGGCCGACCACCTGTGCCTGTACTCGCCGAGCGACGGCATCGTCCTCTCCGGCGACCACGTGCTGCCCACGATCACCCCCCACATCTCCGGCCTGATCTCGGGGCACGACCCCCTCACGGAGTTCTTCGGCAGCCTCGACCGCATCGGCTCCCTGGAGGGCACCACCCTCGCGCTGCCCGCTCACGGGCACCCGTTCACCGACGTGCCCGGCCGCTGCGCGGAGATCCGCACCCATCACGAGGAGCGGCTCGAGACCCTGCGCGAGGCCGCCCGCTCGCTGGGCGAGGCCAGCGTGGTCGAGCTGTCGAAGCACCTGTTCAAGCCCCGCTCGTGGGGGCAGATGGCCGAGTCCGAGACCTACGCCCACCTCGAGCACCTGCGCATGAGCGGCGAGATGGCGAGCCGCCGGGTGGACGACGACCTGCACTACCAGCTGATCGAGCCCGCCTGAACGGACGCCGCGTCAGCCCGCCGGGCGCACCCGGGCCGTCGAGCAGGCCACGCCGTCGACGAGCACCCACAGGTCGAAGCCGCCGTCGCGGTCGACCACCGCCACCTGCGGCTCGGCGCCGGCGTCGATGGGGGCGGGGTGCTCGACGCAGACCCGCAGCGGCGCGTCGAGGTGCGGGCGGGCGGCGAGGGCCTCCTCCACCGGCTCCCACGACACGGCGTTGTTGACGTGGTCGAGCAGGTCCAGGTCGGTGACGCGCAGCGCGAACGGCGTGGTCGGCGTGCCCTGGGGCGGTGCCGGATCGTGGTGGAGGCGGGCGCGGACCGTGCGCCCGCCGGCAGCCTCGGCGTAGATCGCTCCGAACCGCTCGGGCAGGCGGGCCGGCCGGCCCTGCTCGTCGAGGTGCACCCACAGCACGGCGGCGTCGATCCGACCCCCCGCCGGGCCGTCGACCCGCACCCGGCGCTCCGCCCACCGGGCACCGGTGCCCGAGCACCACGTGCGCAGGGTCAGCTCGTCGCGGAACGACGGGAACCCGCGCACCAGCATCTCGGCCCGGCGGACCACCCAGTACTCGGTGGGCGGGAACCCGGCGTCGGTGGTGTCCTCGTCGCTCACGTCCTGCAGCATCCGGGCGGCGGCGTCGAAGCGGAGGCGGCCCGCCGGCGACACGTCGGCGAACTGCACCCGCCGCTGGTGCCCGTGCACCCGTCCGGACGCGGGCACGTCGATCATCAGGGCGTCGTCTGCCACGACCGCATCGTGCCCGCCGGGCACCTCGTCCGCCGAAACGACCAGCGATCCGGCATCGGGGCCGACAATTCGGTTGACGCGCCGGTGGCGATCGTGGTGCCATGACCGGCACGCCCGCGGCAGCCGTCGCGGGCCCACGCCCACCACGGACCGCAGGAAGCGAGGTGACCACGGTGCCCACGACGCTCACGCTCGTGACCGAGACCACCGGTCAGGTCACCTCCGCGCGCCCGAAGTCCGCGTGCACCGGCATCGCCCGCACCGCCTGGAACGCGACCACCGTCGAGTCCATGACCGTGCCGGCGTTCCACGATCGATGGCCTCTGCGATCCACCACCTGACCCCACGGGTCAGGACGCCAGGACCGCAGAGGCCGCCGGGACATCCCGGCGGCCTCTTTCGTTCCCGGCGGCGTCGCAGCGACCCGAGCCTCACCACCACCACCCATCCACCGACCCCGACAACCGAACCGAGAGAAGGGAGCGGGCCGTGCTCGCTCAGCTGCCCGAGAACGACATCGAGATCAGTCCCCGGCTGGCGGTCGACACGCCGGTGACGATCACCGGCGACCGCCAGCGCAACGACGTCCTCGACGTCGCCCTCGAGGTCGACACCTCGTTCTGGACGCAGGCGGCGTGCGCCGTCGACGGCGGGGTGCTCGCGCACCTCTTCTTCTCCGAGGAGCTGCTCGACATCGCCGCCGCCAAGCGCATCTGCGCCGACTGCGCGGTGCTCGAGCCCTGCCTCGAGGGCGCCCTGGCCCGCAAGGAGCCCCAGGGCGTCTGGGGCGGTCAGCTCTTCGCCAACGGCAAGGTCCTCGCGTCCAAGCGGCGCCGGGGCCGGCCGCCCAAGAACCCTCGCCCCGAGGACGAGTTCGTCCACGTCGAGGTGCCCGCGTCGCTCCAGGACCTCGTGGAGCGGCGCACCGCCTGAGGGGGCGTGACCCCACCCCTCCCCCCACCGCAGGGTGGCGGGCCGGAGCGACGATCCGTCGAGCTCCGGCCCGCCCGCGGTCCACCCCCGCCTGGGTCACCCCGGCGGGGCAGCGATACCGTCGGAGGCTGACCATGTCCGCCCAGACCCCGCTCCGCCGCAGCCCCGTGCCCTGGCCGGCGGTGGCCGTCGCCACCGTGCTCGCCGCCCTCGCGGCGCTGGCCGTGATCGTCGTGTTCGGCGGCGACGAGGACGCCAGGTCCCAGGGACCGGAGCCCGGCCGCCTCGAGCTGACCCCGATCGACGACGTCGAGGCCGGCGACCCCCTCGCCGTGCCCGTGGAGTGGCCCGACGGTGGCGACGACGGACCGCTCGCCGGCGCCCTCGACGGCCCCACCGTGGTGAACTTCTTCGCATCCTGGTGCACGCCGTGCATCGCGGAGATGCCCGAGTTCGAGGAGGTGTTCCAGGAGGTCGGCGCCGAGGTCGACTTCGTCGGCGTGGCCGTCTCCGACCGCACCGCCGACGCCCGCCGCATCGTCGAGCAGACGGGCATCACCTACCGCTGGGCCCGTGACGGCCGCGGCGACGTCGCCAACGCCGCCGCCATCACCCAGATGCCGGCCACGATGTTCGTCGACGCCGACGGCGAGGTCGTCACCGTGCACAGCGGCGCCCTCGACGCCGACGAGCTCCGCGACCTCATCGAGGCGCACCTGGGCCCGGCCGGCGCCGCCGGCGGGTGAGGTCGCCGTGATCGACGCCCCGCTCGCCCTCGCCCTCGCCTCCGGCATGGTGGCGGCGGTCAACCCGTGCGGGTTCGCCATGCTGCCCGCCTACGTCACGTTCTTCCTCGGCCGGGAGGGCGACCGCGTGCCCGGGCGGGGCGAGTCGGTGCTGCGGGTGGTGCCCGTGGCCCTCGCCGTGACGCTCGGCTTCGTGGTGGTCTTCGGCGTCGTCGGCATCGCCCTGCGCCCCATCAGCTCCAGCGTCCAGGAGTACGCGCCGTGGGCGACCATCGCCATCGGCGCCGGGCTGGTGGTGCTCGGCATCGTCCTGCTCACCGGACGGCAGCTGCGGCTGCCGTTGCCGCACCTCGACCGGGGCGGGCGCACCACCGGGCTGTGGTCGATGTTCGTCTACGGCGTCTCCTACGCCATCGCCTCGCTCACCTGCACGATCGGCATCTTCATCGCCAACATCGTGAGCGCCTTCTCCCGCACCGACGTCGTGTCCGGGGTGGCGGTGCTCGTCACCTACGCGCTCGGCATGGGGCTGGTGATCGCGGCCCTGACCGTGGCCATCGCCCTCGCCCGCGACTCGGTGGTGGGCTTCCTGCGCTCGAGCATGCGCCACCTCGACCGGGTCGCCGCCGTGCTGATGGTCCTCATGGGCGCGTACGTCGCCTGGTACGGGATCTTCTCGCTGCGCGTGCGCAACGACCCGTCGACGTCCGCCGGCCCGGTCGACCGGGTCGAGGACTGGTCGGCCCGGACCACCCGGTTCGTCTCCGACGTCGGCGCCACCCGCCTCGGCCTCTACCTCGCCGTCGCCATCGCCGCCATGGTCGCCGTCTCGGTGCTCGTGGCCGCCCGCCGGCGGCAGCCGGCGCCCTGAACGACCTCGCCGATCTCCTGGCGGCCGACGGGGTCGTCGAGGAGGGCATGCAGCACCACCTGCCCTCCACCCGCTTCCGCCCAGCGCACTCCGCGTGGCCTCGTCGCTGCGGTCGCACCTGCCGGGCTACGAGGTGATCGACGACCCTCGACGACATCCCGGTTCCCGACCCCGCACACCGAGCGGTTGATCGATGCGCTGGCGTCGGCGGTGCGGGTGTGGGACGACGGAGCTACGGCGCCAGCCGCTCCCTGATCCACACGTCGCCGTCGCGCCGGTAGCGGATGCGGTCGTGCAGCCGTCCCGGCCGGCCTTGCCAGAACTCCCAGCCGTCGGGCCGGATGCGGTAGCCGCCCCAGTGCGGCGGGCGGGGCACCTCGCCGGGGAAGCGCTCCTCGGCGGCTGCCAGCCAGCGCTCGAGCTGGGCGCGGTCGGGCACCACCTCGGACTGGGGTGACGCCCACGCGCCCAGCTGCGAGTCGCGGGGGCGGGAGGCGAAGTAGGCGTCGGCGATCTCCGGGTCGATCGCCTCGACGGTGCCGCGCACCCGCACCTGGCGGTGCACGGGGACCCACACGAACACGGCCTCCACCCGGGGCTCGTGCTCGATGGCCCGGGCCTTGGCGCTGTGCTGGTTGGTGAAGAAGGTCAGCCCGCCGTGGTCGAGGCCTCGGAGCAGCACGGTGCGCACGGAGGGGCGCCCGTCGGGCTCGACCGTCGCCACCACCATGGCGTTCGGCTCGTCAAGGGCGGACACGGCGTCGAGCCAGCGCCCGAACTGCACGAGGGGGTCGGGGTCGGCGTCGGCGACGTCGAAGCCCTCGGCCTCGTACTGCGTGCGGCGGCGGGCGAGGTCGTCGGCGTCCACGGGCCTTGTCTACCGGCCCCGTCGCGGGCTACGGCGCCTCGACCACGGCGTCGCGCACCGACCACAGCACGTCGGGGTCGGCGAGGGCTTCGGTGTTGCGCACCTCGCGGCCGTTCACGGCGTCGGCCACCGCCAGCTCCACGAGCTTCCCCGAGCGGGTGCGTGGCAGGTCCGGCACCGCCACGATCCGGCGGGGCACGTGCCGCGGGGAGCACCTGCTGCGCACCACGTCGGCGATGCGGGCGCGCAGCTCGTCGTCCAGGGTCACGCCGGGGTCGAGCACCACGAGCAGGACGATGCGCACGTCGGTGCCGTCCTCGGTGTCCTCGCCGAACACCAGCGATTCGGCGATGCCGTCGATGCCCTCGACCGCCCGGTAGATCTCGGCGGTCCCGATGCGGACGCCGCCGGGGTTCAAGGTGGTGTCGCTGCGGCCGTGGATCACGACCCCGCCGTGCTCCGTCCAGCTGGCGAAGTCGCCGTGGTGCCAGACGCCGAAGCCGTCCCGGGCGCCGGCGAAGCGCTCGTAGTACGCCCTGCGGTAGCGCTCGTCGCCGGGGTCGTCCCAGAAGCCGAGCGGCTGGCTGGGGAACGGCGCCGTGCAGACCAGCTCGCCCCGCTCGCCCGGCGGGCACGGCTCGCCCGCCTCCGACCAGACGTCGACGGCCATGCCCAGGCCCGGCCGCTGGATCTCGCCGGCGTGCACGGGTGACGTCGGGTCGCCGAGCACGAAGCAGCCGCACAGGTCGGTGCCACCGCTGATCGACGCCAGGTGGACGTCGTCCTTGACGTGGTCGTACACCCAGGCGAAGCGCTCCGGGCTGAGCGGCGAGCCGGTGGAGGCGAGCGTGCGCAAGGAGGCCAGGTCGTGGTGGTCCCGGGGCGAGTAGCCCTGGTGGGCGATGGCGTCGAGGTACTTGGCGCCGACGCCCAGCAGGTCGATGCCGTGCTGGTCGACCAGCTCCCACAGGCGGCCGGGCCCCGGGTGGGCGACGTTGCCGTCGGCGGCGACGATGGTGATGCCCGACGCCAGCGCCGACACCTGCCAGTTCCACATCATCCAGCCGCAGGTCGTGACGTAGAGCAGGCGGTCGCCGGCCGACAGGTCGCTGTGGAGCTGGTGCTCCTTGGCGTGCTGCAGCAGCACGCGGCCGGTGGCGTGGACGATGCACTTGGGCGTGCCCGTGGTGCCGCTCGAGTAGAGGACGTACCAGGGGTGGTGGAACGAGCGCCGGTCGAGCGGTGCCGGGGTCCCCCGGTGCGGGGCGAGGAAGGTGTCCCAGTCCTCGCCGGCCACGACGGTGCGGCGCAGCGTGGGGAGGCCGGCGACGATCTCGCCGCGCACGGCCCGCCGATCGAAGCGCTTCCCCCCGTAGTGGTAGCCGTCGACGGCGAAGAGGACGGTGGGCTCGATCTGGCCGAAGCGGTCGAGGACGCCGCCGGCCCCGAAGTCGGGGCTGGTCGAGGAGAACACGGCCCCCATGGCAGCGGCGCCGAGCATGGCGACCACCGGCTCGATCCCGTTCGGCAGCCACGCGGCCACCCGGTCGCCCTCCCCCACGCCCTCGGCCGCCAGGGCCGCCGCCATCGCACCGACCTCCACGGCGAGCTCGTCCCAGGAGCGCGTGCGGACCTCGCCCGACTCGTCGGTGGCGATCACCGCCGGCGCGGGGCCCGTGTGGCGCAGGACGTGCTCGACGACGCTGAGCGAGGCGTCCGGGAACAGCCGGGACTCCCGCATGGTCGGCCCGAGGTCGAGCACCCGCTCGCCCGGATCGCCGACCAGCCCACACTCGTCCCACACGGCCGGCCAGAACCCCTCGGGGTCCTCGATCGAGCGGCGGTGCAGGTCCTCGTAGCCGTCGCACCCGAGGCGCTCGGCGAAGCGGGCCATCCGGGTCCGGGCCACCCGCTCGGGCGACGGCGTCCACAGCAGCTCGCCGGTCTCGGTCACGGCCGGCGAACGTACCCGCCCCGAGACCTCGGGATCAGCGGGCGGCGACGGCGAGCATCCGGCAGCCGGGCGCGGCCCGGGCCGCCCGGGCGACGCCGGCACCGAGGCCGTCCAGGGCCCGGGGGATGCCGAGCACGAGCAGGTCGGACGGGCCGACCACGTCGCCGATCGCCACGTGCAGGGGGCGGACGTCGACGGCGATCTCCGGCTGGAGGTCGAGGGTCTCGACCTCGGCGATGATGGGTGCGTCGGCCGGCGTGAGCACGGTCCAGTCGACCTTGTACGACGCCGCCAGCCGGGCCGACACGAGCAGGGTGAGGTCGAGCGTCCGCCGCCCGGACGGGCTGAGGTCGCCGGGGTCGACGGCGAGCACGACCCGCCGGATCCCCGACTCGGCGCCGTCGCGGTGGACCATCACCGGGACCGGCGAGAGCGCGAGGAGGGCGTCGAGCTGCTCGCCGAGGACGGCGTCGCGCCGAGCGGTGTAGCCCCGCCAGCCGAGGATGAGGCAGGTCGCCGACTGCTCGACCGTGGCGTGCAGCAGCCCGGCGTTCGGCGTCAGGTCGAGGCGGATGATCGGGGTGACCTCGGCGCCCGTGCCCAGGATGCGGGGCTCGAGGGTCTCGACCATGGCCGTGCGCCGGGCCTGGACGTCGGCGGGGCGGGCTTCGAGGTCGAGGATCCGGGCCGGCAGCACCGACCCGCTCTCCGGGGCGGCCAGGCGCGAGGCCAGGTCGACCATGGCCGACGGGTCACCCTCGTCCGGGAGGCCCACGAGGATCCGTTGCCCGAGCGTGAGCTCCTTGAGCGGCGGGGCCGGGAGCTGGGAGCCGAACCGGGTGGCGCCGAGCGACGACAGCAGGCTGGTCACGAGGATGACGACGACGACCGCGTTCACCGCCCGACCGTCGATGATCCCGGCCTCGAGGCCCACGAACACCGCGGCCAGCGTCGCCGCCGCCTGGGCCACCGACAGCGAGAACATCGAGCCGATCTCGGCGCCGCCGTAGCCCAGCACCGTGCCGGCGAGCACCGCCGCCGCCAGCTTGGCGCCGATCACGGCGGCGCAGAACCCGGCCGCCCACCCGAGCGTCTCCGTGTTCGCGAGGGCACCGAGATCCACGAGCATGCCGACGGAGATGAGGAAGATCGGCACGAGGAACGTGCCGCCGAAGAAGTCGATCCGCTCCATGAGCAGGCCGCCGTGGGGGATGAGCCGGTTCAGCGCGAGGCCGGCGAGGAAGGCGCCGATGATCGCCTCGGTGCCGGCGATCTCGGCCACGGCCGCCGACCCGTACAGGGCGAGGCAGATGAACAGGAACCGGCTGACCCGGTCGCGGCCGGCCCGCTTGAAGAACCAGCGGGCGATGCGCGGGACGATGAGGAGGATGAACGCGAACGCGGCCGCCAGCGACGGCAGGAGGCCGGCGAAGAACGCCACGTCGAGGTCGCCGCCATCGGCGCCGACGATCACGACGAGCACCAACAGGGCGGCGACGTCGGTGATGATCGTGGCGCCCACGGCGGTGGCGACGGCCCGGTTCATGACCACGCCGAGGCGCTGGAACGTCGGGTAGGACAGCAGCGTGTGCGACGCCCAGCACGAGGCGAGCAGCACCGACGCCATGGTGTCGAACCCGAGCAGGAGGTGGACGGCGGTGCCGATGAGCATCGGCAGCAGGAACGTCGCCACGCCGAAGATCAACGCCCCGTTGCGGTGGGCGGCGAAGTCGTCGAGGTCGAGCTCGATGCCGGCCTGGAACATCAAGAAGAGCAGCCCGGCGCCGCCCAGCAGCTCGATCGTGCCGACCCGCTCGACCAGCTCGAGGCCGTTCGGCCCGACGAGGATGCCGCCGGCGATCAGGCCGATGATCGGCGGGACCCGGGCCAGGGTGGCCAGCACGGGGGCGAGCAGCACGACCGCGAAGACGGTCATCAGGACCAGCGCCGGGTCATCGAAGGGGACCGTGACCCCGAGCAGGTTGGGCATGGGCGCCAGCCCTACCCCTGACCGGGCGGCGGGATGTGTGACGTTCCGCCCAGACGGGCCTGCAGCACCTCGGGGATGGCGATGCTGCCGTCGGGCTGCCGGTGTGTCTCCAGCACGGCCGCCACGGTGCGAGGCCAGCCCATTGCCGACCCGTTCACCGTGTGGCACACGCTCGTGCCCTTGTCGCCCGCCCGCTTCCAGCGCACGTTGGCCCGGCGGGCCTGGTAGTCGCCGAACCAGCTCACCGAGGAGACCTCGAGCCAGTCGCCCACGCCGGGGGCATACGCCTCGATGTCCCACGTGCGGCGGGCCGACGCGCCGAGGTCGCCGGTGCACAGGTCGACCACCCGGTAGGTGAGCCCGAGGTCCTGCAGGATCCGCTCGCTGCGGGCCAGCACCTCCTCCTGGAGGGCGATGGCCTGCTCGGCGCCGTCGGCGTAGCCCATGAGCTCGACCTTGTCGAACTCGTGGCTGCGCAGCAGGCCGCGGGTGTCGCGCCCGGCGGCGCCGGCCTCCCGTCGGAAGCACGAGGTGTAGGCGCAGAAGCGCACCGGCAGGTCGGCGTGGTCGAGCACCTCGCCCGCCGCCATCGACGTGAGCGGCACCTCGGCCGTGGGGATCGTCCACAGGTCGTCGCGCTCGACGTGGTACGCCTCGTCCTCGAACTTGGGCAGGTGGCCGGTGCCGACCATCGTCTCGGTGCGCACCAGTGTCGGGGGGCGGATCTCCTCCCACACCGGCCCGTTCGCCGGGTCGGCGGCCGCATCGAGGCTGTGTCCGATCATCGCCCGCAGCAGGCGGGCCCCCCAGCCCCGGTACATGGTGAACATCGAGCCGCTGATGCGCACGGCCCGCTCGCCGTCGATGATGCCGAGCTCGGTGCCGATGTCCCAGTGCGGCACGCGCTGGTGCTCGGCGAAGGTCTCCGGGCCCGGGCCGTGGGTGCGCAGCACCACGTTGTCGGCCTCGGTGTCGCCGTCGGGTGCGTCGGGGCTGGGCAGGTTCGGGATGCGCAGGAGGGCCTCGCGGATCTGGTCCTGGAGGCCGTCGGCCTCGGCGGCGAGCGCCTTCTCGCGGTCGCCGAGCGCCTTCGACTCGGCCTTGCGGGCCTCGGCCGCGTCGCGCTCGCCGGCCTTGAACAGCTCGCCGATCTCCTTGGAGACCGCCTTCACCTGGTTGCGCAGCTCGTCGACCTCGACACCCACGGCGCGGGCCCGCTCGTCGAGCTCGAGCACCCGGTCGAGCAGTGCGACGTCGGCGCCCCGGCGCCCGAGCCCCGAGCGCACGAGGTCGGGCTCGGCACGGAGCTGGCGCAGGTCGAGCACCTCGCGCAAGGTAGTGGAGCCCGGTCCAGGGTCCCGTCGACGATGTGACCGCGGACCCGGTCCGCTGTGCCGGAACCGCACCGGTCCGCAACAGATCCGTAACATCCCTCTCGTACGGTCAGGTCCCGGCGCCGCGGGAAGCGACGCCTCGGATGGGATAGGAGTCTCGATGTCGAACCGCCATCGGTCGCACAAGGAAGCCACCCCGGGTGCTCACCCCGCCCCCCCGAAGGAGGAGCGCAAGGCGGCGAACCGCAGGGCTCGCCACCGCACGCACGAGCTGCTCGCCCACGCCGACCTCGAGCTCGGCGAGGAGATCGTGGCTCCCCAGCCGGTGCACACCCGGCTCGACACCGACCCCGGCGAGCTGACGCCGTCCTCCACCAAGCCCAAGCGCGAGTACCGCCACTGGAAGCAGAAGTTCTGGAAGCGGCGGGCCAACCTGCGCCAGCAGCGGGCCATGCAGTACGAAGCCGAGATGCCGCTCCCGGAGATCTCGTAGCGAACGCCGTCACCACGCACGCGGAAGGGGCGGGGCCGAACGGCCCCGCCCCTTCCGCGTCTAGTTCACGTTGCGCTCGCGGCCCTCCCAGAACGGGGCGCGCAGGTCCTTCTTCAGCATCTTGCCGGTGGGGTTGCGGGGGATGGCGTCGATGAAGTCGACCGACTTGGGGATCTTGAAGCCGGCCAGGTGCTCGCGGGCGAAGGTCAGGATCTCCTCCTCGGTGGGCTCCTGACCACCGGCCTTCACGACCATCGCCTTGCCGACCTCGCCCCACTTCTCGTCGGGCACGCCGATCACGGCCACGTCGGCGATCCCCGGGTGCTTCATCAGGGCGTTCTCGACCTCGGCCGGGTACACGTTCTCGCCCCCGGACACGATCATGTCCTTCACCCGGTCGTGGATGTACAGATAGCCGTCCTCGTCGAGGTACCCGATGTCGCCGGTGCGGAACCAGTCGCCGTCGACGAAGGCCGCCTTCGTGCCGTCCTCGTTCTTCCAGTAGCCGACCATGTTCTGGTTCGACCGGGTGAGGATCTCGCCGACCTGGCCGGTGGGCACCTCCTCGAAGGTGTCGGGGTCGACGATCTTCAGCTCGACGTTGCCGTTCGGCTTGCCGGCCGAGCGCAGGCGGTGCCGGTTGGGGCCGTCGGGGTCGTGGTCCTCGGGCGGGAGGGTGACGATGGCGCCGGTGGTCTCGGTGAGCCCGTAGGCCTGGGCGAACTTGCATCCGAACTTCTTCACCGACGCGGCGAGCACGTCCTCGGTGATCGGCGACGCGCCGTAGACGAGCATCTCGAGGCTCGAGTAGTCGCCGTCGTCGACGTTGGGCATCAGCAGCATGAACTGGAGCAGCGCCGGCACGAGGAAGGAGTGCGTGATGCGCTCCTGGCCGATGATGTCGATGATCGCGGCCGGGTCGATCTCGCGGACGATCACCGACCTGCCGCCGTTGAACATGCCGGCCATGGCCCAGCCCGAGCCGCCGATGTGGAACAGCGGCATGACGACCATGCTCACCATGGCCTCGCTGAACCCCCACTGCTCGCTGGCATCGGGGAGCAGGGCGAACAGGTTGTCGTTGCTCAGCATCACGCCCTTGGGCAGCCCGGTGGTGCCCGAGGAGTAGAGCTGGAAGGCGACGTCGGCGCCGGCCGGCTGGACGCCGGGATCGGAGGTGTCGGCGCTGAGCCAGCCCTCGTAGGACTCGAAGCGGTCGTCGGGCTCGAGGCAGACGAAGGCGGTGACCTTGGGCAGGTCGCCCCGGATCTGGTCGACGAGGTCAGCGAACTCCTTGCCGAAGAAGAACACCTTGGCGTCGGCGTCGTCGACGATCCAGGCCACCTCCGGCGGGGCGAGGCGCCAGTTGACGTTGACGGTGACCGCGTTCAGCTTGGCGGCGCCGTAGAGGACCTCGAAGTACTCGTAGCCGTTCTTGTCGATGAACGCGACCCGGTCGTGCGCGCCCACCCCGGCGGCCTGCAGGGCGTTGGCCACCCGGTTCGAGCGCTCGTGCAGCTCGGCCCAGGTCTGGCGGTGGTCGCCCTGGACGATGGCGACCTTGTCGCCCCGTTCCTCGGCGTGCGTGCGGATGACATCGGCCGTGCTGGCGATGGTGGGCATCGCGTGGTGTTCCCCCTGCGCTCGTCGATCTCGATCGCCGGACATCCTGCCAACCCGCGGGTCCCCCCGCAGCGCGGCGCGCACGATCGCAACATGGCGCCTCCGGCTCAGCCCCGCCCAGGTCGCCCAGCGCGCTGGTCCCGAGGTCGGCGGCGAGCGCCCCGACGCGCCGGGCCCGGGTCCGCCCCCGGGCGGACCACGGGTCATCCCGTCGGCGGACGACGGCCCTCGGGGTCGCCGGTACCGTTCGGGTCGTGCGGCGAAGCCCGGTGCAGTGGTTCCGAGACCGCCCCGTCGTGTGGGACGCGGTGCTCGCCGCCGTGCTCGGCGCCATCGCGCTCGTCGGCCTGCTCACCGTCGACGCCGAGGACATCTCGTCGCACCGCGACGCCGACGCAGTGGGCGTCGCCCTGACCGTCGCCGTGTTCCTCGGCGTCGCCGTGCGCCGGCGCTGGCCCGAGCCGGTGGCGTGGTTCGTCACCGCCGCCACCGTCCCGTACTGGGTGCTCGACTACGTCGACACGGGGACGACCATCGGCGTGCTCGTCGCCGTCTACACCCTCGCCGCCCAGGTCGACCGGCCCCGCTCGCTGCGCTCCGGCATCGCCATCTGCGTCGTGCTCGTGGCCGTGATGATCACCGGCGTGCTCTCCGAGCAGGAGGACCTCCCGGCCATCGCGGTCGTGGGGAACGTCGTCGTGTTCGCCACGGCGTGGACCGTCGGCGACAGCGTGCGCAGCCGCCGCGCCTACCTGGCCGAGGTGGAGGCGCGGGCCGAGGCCGCCGAGCGCGAGGGCGAGCGGACGGCCGAGAAGGCCGTGCAGGACGAGCGGGTGCGCATCGCCCGCGAGCTGCACGACGTGGTCGCCCACAGCGTCTCCGTGATGGTCGTGCAGGCCGGTGCCGCCCGGCGCGTCCTCGACCGCGACCCGGCGCGGGCCGCGGAGTCGCTGGCCGCCATCGAGTCCACCGGGCGGAACGCCCTCGACGAGCTGCGTCGCCTGCTCGGCGTCCTGCGCGAGGACCGCGCCGCCGCCAGCACCGTGCCCCAGCCCACGGCCGGTGACCTCGCCGCGCTCGTCGAGCAGAGCCGCCGGGCCGGGCTGGACGTCGACCTCGCGGTCGAGGGGACCGCCGACGCCGTGCCGGTCGGCGTGGGGCTCACCGTGTACCGCGTCGTCCAGGAGGCGCTCACCAACGTGGTGAAGCACGCCGGTCCGGCCCACGTCGACGTCCACGTGACCTACGGCGAGTCGGTCGACATCGAGGTCGCCGACGACGGCCGCGGGCTCTGCCGCGACGCCGACCTCCCCTCGGGCGGTCAGGGCCTCATCGGCATGCGGGAGCGGATCGAGCTCTTCGGCGGCGAGCTGCACGTCGGGCCGCGCCCCGGGGGCGGCTTCCGGGTGCGCGCCTGCCTGCCGGTCGCCGGCTCCGCCGCCGCATGAGCGCGCCCATCCGCGCCGTCGTCGTCGACGACCAGGAGCTGGTGCGCACCGGGTTCCGGATGATCCTCGGAGTCGAGGACGACATCGAGGTGGTCGGCACCGCCGGTGACGGCGACGAGGCGGTCGCCCTGTGCCGGGACTCGCGCGCCGACGTCGCGCTGATGGACATCCGCATGTCCCGGGTCGACGGCATCGAGGCCACCCGTCGCATCCGGGAGGCCGGCCTGCCGACCCGGGTCCTCGTCCTCACCACGTTCGACCTCGACGAGTACGTGTTCGACGCCCTCCGGGCCGGCGCCAGCGGCTTCCTCCTGAAGGACGCGCCGCCCGACGACCTGGTCCACGCCGTGCGGATCATCGCCGGCGGCGAGGCGCTGCTGGCGCCGAGCATCACCCGCCGGCTGATCGAGCAGTTCGGCCCGGGCGGCGCGGCTCCCGTGCGCACGCCGGCCCACGACGAGCGCCTCGACCGGCTGACCGAGCGGGAGCGGGAGGTCCTGGTCCTGATGGCCCGCGGCCTGTCGAACACCGAGATCGCCGGTGAGCTCGTCCTCGGGGAGGCCACCATCAAGACCCACGTCGGCCGGGTGCTGATGAAGCTCGACGTGCGCGACCGGGTGCAGGCGGTGGTCCTCGCCTACGAGCTGGGCGTGGTGACGCCGGGCACCTGAGGGTGGCCGCGTCCCCCTCGGGGATGACGGCGGATCACCCCGGGGCCGGACGACGGGCCCGCCGGCCACCCGTACCGTCGGCGCCATGCAGAACCCCATCGCAGCACGCACCGTCGACGCCGTGAAGGTGTACGGGTCCGGTGCCACGCAGGTCACGGCCCTCGGCGGAGTCGACGTCGAGCTCGAGGCCGGCCGCTTCACGGCGATCATGGGCCCGTCAGGCTCCGGCAAGTCGACCCTCATGCACTGCCTCGCCGGCCTCGACACCTTGACCTCGGGCCAGGTGTTCGTCAACGACGGCGACGCCGAGCACGAGCTGTCCGCGCTCGCCGACAAGCAGCTCACCGAGCTGCGCCGCGACCGCATCGGCTTCGTGTTCCAGGCCTTCAACCTGGTGCCGACGCTCACCGCGCTCGAGAACATCGTCCTGCCCACCCGCCTCGCCGGGCGCAAGCCGGACCAGGCCCGGCTCGACGCCGTGATCGGCGCCGTCGGCCTCGCCGACCGCCTCGACCACCGTCCCTCCGAGCTGTCCGGCGGCCAGCAGCAGCGCGTGGCCGTGGCCCGCGCCCTGGCCGCCGACCCGGCGATCGTCTTCGCCGACGAGCCCACCGGCAACCTCGACTCGTCCACGTCGGGAGAGATCCTGTCGTTCATGCGCAACGCCACCCGCGAGATGGGGCAGACCATCGTGATGGTCACCCACGATCCGGCGGCCGCCGCCTACGCCAACCGCGTGCTCTTCCTCGCCGACGGCCGCATCGTCGACGACATGGCCGACCCCACCGCCGAGCGCGTGCTCGACCGCATGAAGCGCTTCGGCGACGACCTGGCCGAGGTGCGCTGAGATGCTCCTCCTCAGCCTGCGCCAGCTGCTGGCGCACAAGATCCGGTTCCTCATGACCAGCTTCGCCGTGGTCCTCGGCGTGAGCTTCGTCGTGGGGAGCCTGGTCGTCACCGACACGGTGCGGCGCAGCTTCGAGACCCTGTTCGCCGAGATCACCGACGGCACCGACCTCGTGGTGCGCTCCCGGTCGGCCTTCGACGACCAGAGCTTCTCGGGCAACCGCGAACCCCTCCCCGAGGACCTGGTCGCCGAGCTCGCGGGCATCGACGGCGTGGCCGTCGCCGAGGGCGGCATCGCCGGCACGGCCCAGCCCGTCGCCCCCGACGGCGAGCCGGTGACGACCACCGGCGCACCGCTGCTGGGCAACTCGTGGGGCGAGACCGACCAGCTGTACCCGGTGACCCTCGCCGAGGGCGAGAAGCCCGACGAGGCCGGCGAGATCGCCATGGACCAGGGGACCTTCGAGGAGTACGACTTCGCCCTCGGCCAGCAGGTCGACGTGCTCCTCCCGACTGGTCGCGAGACGTTCACCCTGGTGGGCACGGCGACCTTCGGGGAGAGCAACTCCCTGGCCGGCGCCCGGCTGACGCTGTTCACGCCGGACACGGCGCAACGGGTGTTCGACCGCGAGGGACTGGTCGAGGCGATCTACCTCGCCGTGGACGACGGCGCCGACGTGGCGTCGGTCCAGCGGGCGGTGGCCCAGGCCCTGCCCGATGGCACCGAGGTCATCACCGGCCAGGCGGTGGCCGACGAGGGCGCCGACGCCATCGGCGGGTTCGTCGACATCTTCGGCAACGTGCTGCTCGCCTTCGCCGGCGTCGCCCTGTTCGTGTCGGCCTTCTACATCTACAACACGTTCTCGATCATCCTCGGCCAGCGCATCCGCGAGCTCGGCCTGCTCCGCGCCGTGGGGGCCAGCGGCGCCCAGATCCGGCGCACCGTGATCCTCGAGGCGCTCCTCGTGGGCACCATCGCCTCGGCGATCGGCATCGGCACCGGCATGCTCACGGCGCTCGGGCTGCGGAGCCTGCTCAACGCCGGCGGCTTCGGCCTCCCGGCCGACGCCCTGGTCCTCGAGCCGGCCACGATCATCGCCGCCTTCGTCGTGGGGCTCGGGGTGACCCTCGCCGCCTCGGTGATCCCGGCCCGGGCCGCTGCCCGGGTGCCACCGATCGTGGCGCTGCGCGACGGCGTCGACGCCACCCACGGGTCGCGCCGGCTGCGCCTCGTGGTCGGCGCGGTGATGACCGGTCTCGGCACGCTGCTCGTCGCCACCGGCCTGTTCGTCGCCGACGGAACGGCTGCGACCCTCACCTCGCTCGGCCTCGGCGCCGTCCTGGTGTTCCTCGGCATCGCCAACCTGAGCCCGCTGTTCGCCGGGCCGGTCGCCCGGGTGCTCGGCGCTCCGGTGGCCCGCCTGTTCGGCGAGCCGGGTGTGCTCGCCCGGGCGAACGCCACCCGGAACCCGTTCCGCACCGCGTCCACCGCGTCGGCGCTGGTGATCGGGCTGGCGCTCGTCACGATGGCGTCGGTGGTCGGCACGTCGGTGAAGGAGACCTTCGCCGACAAGATCGACCAGTCGGTGGCCGCCGACTTCGTCATCAGCGAGTCGTCCTTCGCCGGCTTCTCGCCGCTGCTGGCCGATCGCCTCGCCGAGGCGCCCGAGATCGAGGCGGTGTCGGGGATCCGCTTCGGCCGGTTCCAGTTCGAGGGCGGCACCCGCGACGTGATCGGCGTGGGACCGGAGGCCGGGGAGCTCGTCGACATCGACGTGCGCGACGGCGGCACCCTCGCCGACCTCGGGGTGGACGGCGTCTTCGTCCACGAGGACCCGGCGGAGGACCTGGGCCTCGAACCCGGCGACGACGTCACGCTGTCCTTCGCCGCCACCGGGGAGCAGACGTTCACCGTCGTCGGCGTCCACGCCGACTCCACCTTCGCCGGCAACTACGTCATCTCGACCGAGGCCTGGGACGCCAACTTCACCGACCGGGTCGACGGCGTGGTCATGGCCCGGGCCGGCGACGACGTCGACCCGGCCGAGGCCCGGGCCGCGGTGGAAGCCGCGCTGGTCGAGTTCCCGCAGGCCGACATCGAGGACCGCCAGGAGTTCCTCGACTCCCAGCAGGCCCAGATCGACCAGGTGCTCGTCACGGTCAACGTGCTGCTGCTCCTGGCCGTGGTGATCGCCGTCCTCGGCATCGCCAACACGCTGGCGCTGTCGGTGTTCGAGCGGACCCGCGAGCTCGGCCTGCTGCGAGCGGTGGGCATGTCCCGGCGCCAGACCCGGCGCATGGTGCGCTGGGAGGCGGCGATCGTGTCGCTGTTCGGCGCCACGCTGGGCGTGGTCGTGGGCCTGGTCTTCGGCTACGCCGCCTCGGCGGCGATGCCCGACTCGTTCCTCGATCGCGTCGCCGTCCCCACCGGCACGCTCGTGGGCTTGCTCGTGCTCGCGGTCATCGCCGGCCTCCTGGCCGCCATCCTCCCGGCCCGCCGGGCCGCCCGACTCGACGTCCTGCAGGCCATCACCACCGAGTAGCCCGCAGATCTGCAACGGAGCCGCTGCCAGTTCCAGGACATCTGAAACTGGCAGCGGCGGCGTTGCACGAATCAGCAGCCCGGGTTCTGGTCCGGGTGCCGGGGGCAGCTGAACGTCCAGTACGGCTCGCCCCCGTGGACGTCGGCGATCACGCCGGTGGCGTAGAAGCGCAGCTTCTGCACCAGGGCGACGTCGTCGTTCCGGGGGTCACCGTGGGGATCCTGGCCCAGGTACGCCGGCGGCACGTTCCCGTTCGGCGGGGTCGGGTTGCCCGAGTCCCAGTAGACGAGGGCCGATCCGCTGGGTGCGTGCACGGTGCCGTCAGCGCCGGCGACGAAGGGCGTCAGCCCGAACGGCGCCGTGTCGGTGCCGGCGGCGACCCGGCGCTCCCAGTGCCGGCCCGGCGCCAGCGCCGTGGTGAGGTAGTCGGCGCCGATCGTGCGGGCCTCGACCTCGGCGGCGTGGTTGGTGACCTGGTAGTCGGCGAAGGCCACCTCGAGCAGCACCTGGTGCGCCGGCGTGTTCGGGTACGGGTCGTGGGTCATGTGGTGGGCGTAGCCGTTGCCCTCCGCCCGGTCCCAAAGCATCTGCAGCAGCGCGAACACCAGCTGCTGGTTGACCTTGTCGGGGTAGGCGTTGTAGTTGAACGACGCGTAGGCCGGGATGCCCGGGTTGGCCGGGTCGATGAGCTCGCCCTCCCAGTCGACCGAGCGGTTGAGCAGGGTCGAGTAGTTCATCCCCGGCACGCCGAGGACCGACTTGGTGAAATCGGGTGCCAGCGCGGTGAGGGCGCCGCCCATGATCCCGCCCTGGGAGTTGCCGTTGTAGAACAGCTCGCTCGTGTCGAGCAGCGGGGTGCCGTCGGCCGACTGGAACGCCGGCAGGGCGGCCGCCCCCTGCGGGTGGACCAGCGCCCGGCCCAGGTACAGGAAGTTGAGGAACCCCTGCTGGGCCCGGTCGGCCAGCGAAGCGAAGTACGAGATGTCGTGGAGGATCAGCGCCACGTTCGTGATGTCCTCGGTGGCCATGCCGATCCAGTCGACGGCGCACATGGCGTGCCCGCCGGCGCGCAGGTCGCCGGTGGAGCCGCCCTCGACCTCGCCCCGCCCGCCGAGCAGGCCGTGGCCGTACAGCGTGGGCTTGGCGCCGCCGGGCACGTCGGTGGGGAGCTTGCAGGTGAACTCGGCCTCGGTGGTGGGCACGACCGGGTTCTGGATCGGGGTGTCCATGGGGCCGGGGGTGGGCGACTCGTAGACGAAGCGCGACTGGGGCGGGACCACCGGCACGTCACCGGCCAGTCCGACGACGTCGCCGACGAAGGGGTCGCTGTCTCGCAGCTCGGCCGGGAGCTGGTCGTAGCCGCCCTCGGCGGCGCCCAGGGTGCCGGTTCCGACGCCGTCCTGGGGGTTGGTGAGGTAGTTCGGGACGGTCACCGTGCCGTGCACCGTGCGGGTGGTCCCCTCGTCGACCACGCCGGTGACCGTGAGCTCGGGCGATCGCGAACCGTCCGGGATCGCCAGGTCGGCGAGGTTGCTGTCACCGAGCTGGGCGAAGGCGTGGTCCCGGATCGCCAGCGCTCGGCCAGCCAGGTTCTGCGCCGACGCGACGTGGAAGTCCCACGCCAGGTACAGGTCGGAGACGTCGACCCCGCGGGCGTGGAGGCGGTGGAAGATGTCGCCGTAGCGGGCGGCCTCGTCGGCCGGGTCGATGTCGGCCGGCGCCGGGAAGGCCGGCGCGTCGGGCTCGTCGCAGACCTCGGTCGGCTTGCCCTTGCCCTTGCCCTTGCCGGGGTGCGGCCGGCAGGTCGGCTCGGGCGCCGGCGGGGCCGTGAAGCCGTCGCGCAGGGCGGTGAACGCCGGGTTCGGGGCGAGCTCGGCGCCGTCGGCGGCACGCAGGTCGCGCAGGGCGACGATGTAGCGGTGGCCCTCGGTGAGGTTCACCAGCGGCCGGACGATGAGCGTGCGGTCGCGGCCCTCCTCGAGGGTCACCGGGTGCTCGTCGAGCTCGGCCCAGTACGGGTGGCGCTCGCCGGTGTCGGCATCGAGGAGGACGATCGGCGCGTCCGGCGCCATCGACAGCTCCGGGGCCTCGATCACGGCGTCGGGGAGCTCGTCGCGGACGGCCCAGGGGTCGTCGATGCCGGGGCCGGACTCGGGCTCCGGGTCGAGCCCGAAGGTGGCGGCCAGGTCCAGGTTCGGGACGTGGGTGATCACCATCGAGCCGGGCGAGAACCCGTCGTTGCGGTTCCACTCGGTGGGGTCCATCGGCTTGGCGCCGAAGCTGCGCGGGGTGGCCAGCGGGGACAGGTCGACGCGGCGGCCCGTCGGCGTCGACGGGTCGAGGACGGTGAAGCGGTCGTTCGGGAACGGCAGCAGGCACAGGCGGGGGTCGAGCTCGTCGCACACGCCGGCGGCGGTGGCCACGGCGTCGGCGGCGAGGTCGGCGGGCGGGCGCTGCTCGTCCGCACCGGCCCCCGGCAGGACGGCTCCGGCGGCTCCGAGGGCGGCGACGGCGACGATGGTGGCGCGCACGGAGCGACGCATGGTGACCTCCCGGTCGGGTCCGGGCCGGGACCCGCCCCGGCTCGCTCCCTTGTTCGCCGGGCCCGCCGGGTGTTCCTGCCGGTAACCCCATGGATCGGGGGCCATCGGACCCCGGGCGGACCGGACCCGGAGGTCGCAAGGTGGACCCGAGGGACCTACAGTCCGCCAGCGTGAGCGGCACCGGGGTGGACGTCGTCGAGCTGCTGCGGGGCGTCGTCCCCGCCGACCGGGTGCGCACCGGCGCCGCCGCCGGCGACGACTGGCACCACGACGAGGCCCTCGGCATCGACGCGGTCGTCCCCGCCGCCGTCGTCTCCCCGGCGACCGAGGAGGAGGTCGCTGCGGTCGTGGCCGCCTGCGACCAGCACCGCATCCCGGTCACCGCCCGGGGCAGCGGCACCGGCCTGTCGGGCGCCGCCATCCCCCGGCCCGACGGCATCGTCCTCGCCTTCGACCGCATGGCCGAGATCATCGAGATCGACGAGGACAACCTCGTGGCCGTCGTGCAGCCGGGGGTCACCCTGCACCAGCTCGACGAGGCGCTCGCGCCGCGGGGCCTCGTGTACCCCGTGTTCCCCGGCGAGTACAGCGCCAGCCTCGGCGGGAACGTGGCGACCAACGCCGGCGGCATGCGGGCGGTGAAGTACGGCGTCACCCGCCACCAGGTGCTCGGCCTGCGCGCCGTCCTGCCCTCGGGCGAGGTGCTCGCCACCGGCGGCCGCTTCGTCAAGGGCTCGACCGGCTACGACCTCACGCAGCTCGTCATCGGCTCGGAGGGAACGCTCGCCGTCGTCACCGAGGCGATCCTCAAGCTCTACCCCCGCCCCGAGCACCGGGCGACGGTGCTGGCCCCCTTCACCACCCTCGACGAGGTGACCTCCGCCGTCCCCGCCATCGTGCGCAGCGGCATCGGCCCGATGATCCTCGAGTACATCGACATGCTCACCATGTCGGGCATCGAGGGCACGCTCGGCGTCGAGGTCGGGGTGCCCGACGACGTCAAGGCCACCGCCCTCGCCTACCTGGTGGTGCAGCTCGAGGACCGCCACGAGGACCGCCTCGACGCCGACACCCAGTCCATCGCCGAGCTCCTCGCCGACCTCGGCGCCATCGATGTCTACGTGCTCCCGTCGAACGCCGCCACGCAGCTGATCGAGGCCCGGGAGAAGGCGTTCTGGCTGGCCAAGGGCGCCGGCGCCGACGACATCGTCGACGTCGTGGTGCCGCGGGCCTCCATCGACGACTTCCTCACCGCGGTGTCCAAGCTGGCGCAGGAGCGGGAGACCTTCATCGCCGGCTGCGGCCACGCCGGCGACGGCAACGTGCACCTGTCGGTGTTCCAGCCCGACCCCGACAAGCGGTACGCGATGATGCTCGAGCTGTTCCGCCTGGGCATGGCCCACGGCGGCGCCATCTCCGGCGAGCACGGGCTCGGCCGCACGAAGTCGAAGTACTGGCTCGAGCTCGAGGACCCGGCCAAGGTCGCGCTCATGCGCCGCATCAAGGCGGCGTTCGACCCGAACGGCATCCTCAACCCCGGCGCCGTGTTCGGCGGCTGAGCACTCGTCCAGCACGGCCCGGCGGGGTCGGGTAGCGTCCGCCGCCTCCGATGCCGGCAGGTGGAACGCCGGCGTCACACCGCACCCTGGGGGACCATCGCCGTGACCCGACGGATCGCTGCCCTGCTCACGCTCCTCGCCCTGCTCTTCACCGCGGTGGCCTGCGGCGACGACGACGGCAGCCCCGGGGAGGGCGCGACGGAGACCACCGCCGGCGACGGCACCGAGACCGGCAGCGAGGACGAGGCCGAAAGCGGGATCGACCCCGAGGGCGTCGTCCGCATCGGCTACGACCTCGTGTCCGAGGCCAAGGGCGGCTTCACGCTGAACCCCAAGGAGTCGCTCACCAACGTGGGCGACCTCGGCGTCTACCAGTGGATCTACGGCGCCCTGATGCGCCGCACGCCCGACGGCGAGCTCGTGCCCGACCTGGCCGAGCGCGCCGAGGTGGTCGACGCCAACACGATCGAGGTCGTGCTGCGCGACGGCCTCGAGTACTCCGACGGCACCCCGATGACGGCCGAGGAGGTCGCCGCCTCCATCGGGAGCAACCTCGAGGATCCCGAGTCGCCGGCGTTCAACGCCGACTTCCACGCCCTCGACTCCATCGAGGTCGTCGACGAGACCACGTTCCGCTTCAACATCCCCGACGGCACCGCTCCCAGCTGGTTCGACGACTTCATCGCCAGCGTGGAGACCGTCCCGGTCCGCCAGGACAACGACTTCACGGCGCCGGTGGGCGCCGGGCCGATGACGGTCGCCGAGTTCCGCCCCGAGCAGGCCCTCGTGCTCGAGAAGAACCCGACCTACTGGGACGCCGAGTCCATCCAGGTCGGCGGCGCCGAGCTCGTCCACGCCGCCGGCGCCCAGGCGGTGTCCGGGGCGCTGCGGGCGGGGCAGATCGACTTCGGCTCCATCGACTCCACGCAGATCGATGCCGTGCGCGGCTCCCACGAGATCGCCACCCGCGCCTCGCGCGACCGCATCATCACCCTGCCGATGTGCAAGACCGTCGTCCCCCTCGACGACGCGAGGGTCCGCCGGGCCCTGAGCATGGCCATCGACCGCGACGCCATCAACGACGCCATCTACAGCGGCACGGCGATCCCCGCCGCCACCCAGTGGCCGCCCACGCACCCGCTGTACCTCGACGGCATCGAGGAGGAGGTCGCCTTCGACCCGGACGGCGCCCGCGACCTGCTCGCCGAGGCCGGCCACGCCGAGGGCCTCACCTTCGACTTCATGGTCCTCGACGTGCTCGGCATGGGCGACGTCGCCCAGATCATCCAGCAGCAGTGGGCCGACGTCGGCGTGACCGTGAACCTGGTCAACGCCACGAACTTCGTGCAGGACTTCTGGATCGACAAGCGGGCGCCGATGGCCATCATCCCGCTGATGAGCGACCCGCTCGCCCAGTGGGTCGGCGACGCCGTGTTCAACCACTGCCCCCGGGAGGACCCAGTCATGGAGGACCTCGCCGCGCAGACCCAGGCCATCAGCCAGGACAGCGACGAGGCCGTCGCGATCTGGGCCGAGATCCAGCAGCACATGATCGACGAGGGCCTCGGCATCTTCGTGCTGTTCCAGCCGTCGATCGTCGCCTACGACGCCGAGCACCTCGGCGGCGAGGTGGCCGAGGGCAGCTTCTTCATCCCGCTGCCCGACCTGTGGAACCTCCACGTGAAGGCCTGACCGACGCCGGGTGACACCCCCGGGCCCAGGGCGTACGGTCGGGTCATGACCCGGCCCGAACACCACGAGGTCGTCGACGCGACCGTCGCCACCGAGGACTCCATGCGCCCCCAGCGGGTGCCGGTCCGCATGTACGAGGCGCCCGAGGCGCTGGTGATCGTCGCGCCCATGTGCGCCGTCCAGCGCAGCGACGTCCACATCGAAAAGCGCGGTACCCAGGTGCGGTTCTGGGCCCACCTGCGCAGCGCCGCGCCCCGCGAGTACCTGCTCGACGAGTGGGACTTCGGCGGCTACGAGCGCGAGCTGGAGGTGCCGGCGGGCTACGGCGCCGGCATCGAGGCCACGCTCACCAACGGGCAGCTGGTGATCCGCCTGCTCAAGGGCGCCGACGTGGGCGACATGCGCGCCCAGCCCGAGGGTGCCGAGATCACCTGAGCACACCCCCTTCCGAAGCTGGACGCGCCTCCGTTGCACGTGCCGGTGTCGACCGCACCGCTCGCCGGCTCGGCCGTCACCCGGGCGGAAGCGCTCGGATGCGCACCGGACCCCGCCACTCCCTGGTCGGGTCGAGGCGTTCGCCGCGCTGGATGATCTCGACCCGCCCCTCGGCGGCCAGCGCGCGGGCCGCGTCCCGCGCCTCGGCCATGAGCGAGCGCCAGCTCTCACCCCCGACGGCGCGGGCGGCATCGGACGGGCAGATGGTGCGGTCGGGTGAGCGGTGGGTGGTGAGGGCGACGATCGCCGCGCCGAGCCGTCCACGGGTCGAGGCGCCGGTGGGCTCCGGCGCCGCGCCCGCCGCCCGCCGGGCGTCCATCAGCTCGTCGACAGCTCCTGGCGCAGCGCCGGCGGGATCGACGGATCGCTCGCCCGCCAGCGCCGGCCGCCCACACCACGTACCGGCCGCCTGCCGTCCGCTCGACCGGGTCGTCCTGGGTGCTCGCCGTCACGGTCCCGTCCTGCCCCCGCCAGGGCTCAGGGGTGGCGGTCGAGCTCGGCGAGGATCAGCGCCCAGGACGCGAGCCCGTGCTCGCACCACGCGTCCGGCGCCACCAGGCACTCGTCGGGGCAGCGGCACACGCCGTCGGCCGCCCACTCCTCGAGCGTCTCCTCGTCCGGCGGCGCCCACCCGCTGTTGTGCTCGAACCACCGGTGGGCGTTGCGCACGGCTTCCGCTGCGGTCTCCGCCATGCCCCGAGCATGCCCCGCCTGGGCGCAGACCACCGCCGCCGGCCGTAGCTCAAGTCCGCCGCCGGCACGCCGATCGGTGGGACGGAGGTGCACGGATGCACAGGGTTGCTGCGGGCACGGGCGAGCGCCTGCCCGAGGTCGTCGATCGTCGGCAGTTCGACCAGCAGGTCGGCGGCGGTGACGCGCCCCTGGCCGTGGTCGTCCTCAACGTCGTCACCGTCAACCTCGACGCCCGCGACCTCGCCACCGTGGAGGAGCACGTGCGGCGCTGCGTGCGGAGCGCCGACGCGGTGGGCCGGTTGGGCCCGCGGCAGCTGGCGTTCACGTGCCCGGCGGTCGCCGTGCACACGGTCATCCGACGGCTGCGGACGCAGCTCGAGGAGCCCATCCGGTTCGGCGACCGGGCCCGGCTGCTGACCTTCGCCATCTCGCAGGCCAGCGGGCTGCCGGACGTCGAGGACCTGGTGTGGCGGGCTGCATCCGAGAGCCAGGCCGAGGCCCACAAGGTCATGCACGAGCTCTTCTCGCGCACGATGCGCACGACCAGCACGGTGGACGAGCTCGGGTCGCTCGTGGCCTGCTCGGGTGCGACCTTCGGGGCCCGCGGGGTGCGGCTCACGGTCGACGAGCGGGTCTTCGAGGCCGGCGACACCTCCGGCTCGCCGGACCTGCGGCTCGACCTCAGCGACGGGCCCGGGCAGCGGCGCGTCCACGAGAGCTGGAGCGACGTGGACCCCGCGGTCGACCACCCGGCGTTCGTGTCGGCGCTGCGCTCGGCGCTCGCCCACCAGGTGCGCCGCGTGCTCGACCTCGAGGAGGCGACCCGGATCGCCCACACCGACCCGCTCACCCGGGTGCTGAACCGCTCGGGCATCCACCGGGCGCTCGCCGGCGTCACGGAGGTGGCGGTGGCGATGATCGACCTCGACCACTTCAAGGCGGTGAACGATCGCTTCGGCCACGACGCCGGCGACCGGGTGCTGGCGACCGTCGGGCGGTTGCTCTCGGCGGCGGTGCCCGACGGTGCCGTCGCCGGCCGCTGGGACGGCGAGGAGTTCCTGGTCGCGTGGCCGGGCGACCGGCTCCTCGCCCTGCGGTCCTTCGCGGAGGAGCTCTGCGCCCGGTGCCGCTCGGAGGTGGCCGTCGAGGCGGAGCCGATCACGGTCTCGGTGGGCGTCGCCGCCGGGGGTTCCTTCGACGTCGCCCGGGTCGTGGCCGACCGGGCTCTCTACGAGGCCAAGGCCGCCGGCCGCGACCGCGTCGCCGCCGCCCTCCCCGCGCCGTCCTCCAGCTGACCGCCGGCAGGGCCGGGCCGTCCCGGCGGCGAACCCTGGGGACGTGTGGACGAGGCGGCAGTTCCTGGTGACCGCCGGCGGGGCAGGCGTCGGCGTGGCCATGGGCGCCGTGCGGGTGGCCCACGCCGGCGGCGCGCCGGCGACGGTGACGATCGAGACGACGACCGGGCCGCCCGGCACGTACCTCTACCTCCCCTTCGACGTGCCTCGGGGGGTCAACCGCATCGACGTGAAGGCGACGAAGCAGGTGGCCGAGGCCAAGATCGGCGTCGGCCTGTTCGACCAGCGCGGCGCCGGCTACCAGTCCCCCGGCTTCCGGGGCATCTACGGCGAGGAGCGCGCCGAGCTCTTCGTCGCCTCCCACGCCGCCTCGGAGGCGTTCCTCCCCGGGCGGATCGAGCCCGGTGAGTGGACGGTGGTGATCCCGACGTTCCCCGGACCGCCCACGCCCGTGACGGTGACCATCCAGCTCTCGCACGGCCCCCAGGCCCCGGCCCGCCGCATCGAGCCCGCGCCGGACACGGTCATCGACCGGCCCGGCTGGTACCGGGGCGACCTCCACGCCCACACCCCGCACTCCAGCGACGCGTGGTCGTCCGGCTCCGCGCTCACCCCTCGCATGTGGGCGGAGGCCGCCGTGGAGCTCGGCCTCGACTTCGTCGCCGTGACCGACCACAACGTCGTGGCCCAGAACCTCCAGCTGCGCTCGGACTCGAAGGGCCTGCCCGTCCTGCTGCTGGCTGGCGAGGAGATGACCAACTGGTTCCACGGCCACGCCACCGTCTCGGGCATCGATCCCGGCGACTGGCTCGACTGGCGCCAGACCCCCGCCGGCCTCCCCCTGCCCACCGGCCAGGCCGGCGCCCGCATCACCGACTTCCTGCGCGACGCCCGGGCCCTGGGCGGCTTCGTGTCCGCCGCCCACCCCTTCGGCCTCCACCTGTCCTGGCAGTTCCTCGCCGAGGGCATCGCCGACCCCGCCGCCCTCCCCGACGCCCTCGAGGTGTGGACCGGCCAGTGGCAGCCCGACGACGAGGCCGCCCTCCACGCCTGGGACTCGCTCCTCTCGAAGGGCTCCCGCATCGCCGCCAACGGCGGCAGCGACATGCACGGCCTCAACAACTCCGAGGCGCTGCTGCCCGGCACGCCCACCACCGTGGTCTGCGCATCGGCGCTCTCCCGCCCCGCGATCCTCGACGCCCTGCGCCGCGGCCGCGGCTTCATCCAGCGGGCGCCCGACGCCGCCGAGATCTTCCTGTCGGCCACCGGCCCCGAGGGCCAGCACGAGATCGTCGGCGGGACGATCCGCGGTGCGGCCGGCGATCCCGTCGAGGTCAGCGCCCGGGTCCGGGGCGGAGGCGGCATGCGGTTCACCTTCGTGGTCGGCGGCGTGCCCACCGCGCCGACCGTCCTCAGCGAGGACGACCAGGTCGTGACCACCACCGTCCCGATCGGTGCCGTGCCCTACGTGCGCGCCGAGGTCCGCAACGACATCGCGCTGTTCCCGGACCCGAGCAACGTGCGCTCGAGCCGGGCCGACATGGAGTGCTTCACCAACCCGGTGTTCCTCGAGGTGGGCGAACCGCAGCCGTCATCGACGCTGCAGCTGCCCCCGCCACCGCCCCGCCCGCAGGCGGTCACGCAACGCCGGCTCCTCGAGCGCTTCGGCATGGGCCCGGGCTCCGGCGTGCCGGTCAGCACCTCGCGCTGCCCGGCCTGCCAGGGCCACGACCACGGCTGACGCCGCAGCATCACTCGCGGGTCACCACCACCTTCAGCGCGCCCGTGTCGCCGGCGCGGGAGAACACGTCGTAGGCCTCCATGAAGTCGTCCATCGTGAAGTGGTGGGTCACGAACCGGCGGGCGTCGACCTGGCGGCTCGTCACCAGCTTCAGCAGGGTCGGCGTCGAGTAGGTGTCCACCAGCCCGGTCCTGATCGTGACGTTCTTGATCCACAGCTCCTCGAGGTGCAGCGTGGCGGGCTCGCCGTGCACACCCACGTTGGCGACGTGGCCACCAGGGCGGATGAGGGCCGCCGACAGCTCGAAGGTGGCGGGCACGCCGACGGCCTCGACGGCCACGTCGGCACCGAGGCCGTCGGTGAGGCTGCGCACGACCTCCATCGGGTCGTCGCGATCGTTGTTGACGACGATGTCGGCGCCGAACACCTTGGCCGCCTCCAGCCGGGCGTCGACCTTGTCGATGGCGACGATGTGCGCCGGGCTGAAGAGCTTTGCGCCCATGATCGTGGCCAGGCCGATGGGTCCGGCACCCACCACGGCCACCACGTCGCCGGGCGACACCTGGCCGTTGAGGACGCCGACCTCGTAGCCGGTGGGCAGGATGTCGGCCAGCATCAGCAGCTCCTCGTCGGCCACGCCATCCGGCGCCTTGTACGTGGAGGTGTCGGCGAAGGGGACTCGCACGTACTCGGCCTGGGTGCCGTCGATGAGGTGGCCGAGGATCCAGCCACCCCCGCCGAGGCACTGCGAGTAGCTGCCCTCCCGGCAGAAGCGGCACGCACCGCACGAGGTGATGCAGGACACCAGCACCTTGTCGCCCACGGCGACGTTCTTGACGCCGGCGCCGACCTCCTCGACGGTGCCCACCGCCTCGTGCCCGAGGATCCGGCCCTCGGTCACGGTCGGGACGTCGCCCTTGAGGATGTGCAGGTCCGTGCCGCAGATGGTGACGGCGTCGACGCGCACGATGGCGTCGGTGTCGTCCTGGATGGTCGGCTTGGGGACCTCTTCCCAGCTCTTCTCGCCCGGCCCGTGGTACACGATGGCGCGCATGGCGCTCTCCTCTGCTCGTCGTTGACGTCGCCTGGATCGTCCGCCCCGCCGGGTGGGACGACCAGGGTCGAACGTCCTGGCGGGCAGGGGGAGGGCCCTTCGAACCGGCCCGGACGTCTCACACCCCGGCGTGCGCCCTCAGGCGTTCGGACAGCGCGGCGAGCTGCCGGGGCACGGCGTCGGCGAGCACCCCGACGTCGGGCGCGGTGTCGCGGTCGCCCGTGACCCCGAAGGCGAGGGTCCCGTCGTAGGACACGATCGCCACGCCCACCCGCAGGCCGTGCGACAGGGGGACGTACGGCAGGTGGGCCAGCATCCTGCGGCCGAGGCAGTAGAGCGGCAGCTGCGGGCCGGGCACGTTGGTGGTCACCGTGTTCACCGACCGCTGCGGCATCCGGGCCATCAGGCGCGTCGCGGCCCGCATCACCGCGCCGACCACCATGGGTGGGGCCAGGTCACCGAGGCGCACGACCACCTCGCCGGCCTCGCTCATGTGCGACGCCTTCCGGGCCGCCATCTGCTCCCTCACCGCGTCGACCCGTGCCACCGGATCGGCCAGGTGGACGGGCAGCTCGAACAGGATCATGGACACCCGGTTGTCGGGCACGCCGCGTGCGTCGTCGGTCCGGACCGACACGGGCACGAGGGTCCGGAGCACGGTGGCGTCGGGATCCTCGCCCCGCTGCGCCAGCAGCTCCCGGAACGCGCCGGCGAGCACGGCGAGCACCACGTCGTTGATCGTGGCGTCGGTCTGCGTCCGGATGGCCTTCACGTCGGCGAGGGGCACGACGGCGTAGGCCCAGGCGCGGTGCGGGCCGATCGTGCCCTCCAGCGTCGTGGGCGTGGTGCGACCCAGGTGCCGCACCAGCTCGAGCAGCCCTCGCCCGGTGTCGACCACCGTGGCCGCGGCCCGGACCGGGTCGCGGAGGGCGGCCGGCGCGCGGAGCGCCAGTCCCATCCCGTCCGCGACCGCAGCCGAGCAGGCGTCGAGCACCTTGGCCACCGCGGACGGCTCCGGGTCCGGCGACCACGGCTGCGGCGCCGGGACCGGGGCGTCGGGCGCCACGTCGAGGAGCACACCGAGCAGGTCGACGCCCGACACCCCGTCGACCATGCAGTGGTGCACCTTGGAGACGAGCGCCCACCGGTCGTCCTCCAGGCCCTCCACGAACCACAGCTCCCAGAGCGGCCGCTCGCGGTCGAGCTCCTGGCCCATCAGGCGCGCCATGAGTCGGCGGAGCGCGCCGTCGTCGCCCGGGTGCGGGAGCGCGGTGTGCCGGATGTGGTACTCGAGGTCGAAGTGGGGGTCGTCGACCCACACCGGCCGCCCGAGCTCGAAGGGCACCGTCCGCACGCGCTGGCGGTAGCGGGGGACACGGTGCAGCTTTGCGGCGACCATGTCCACCAGCTCCGACAGCTCGGGGCGGGGGCCCTCGAACACCGAGATGCCCGCGATGTGCATGTGGGCGATGCCGTCCTCGACCAGGAGGAACTCGGCATCGAGCGCGCTCAGCCTCTCCATTGGTAGTCAGGGGCGCGGTGCCGTTGCCGGCCCGGTTCCCCATTCCCCTTTCAATCCGTGCGTGCGGTTTTCCCGCACACGGCTTACCGACGGTGTTCTGGACATGGTTACGCGGTCTTCGGGTAGCGGATGGTGCCGATGAGCTTGTGCAGACCCTGGTCGTGGAACCAGGCCACCGTCCAACGGTCCGCCTGGCCGGCGTGCAGGTTGCGGCCTCGCTTCTTGATGAGAAGCCGTCTGAGCCGCCACGCCACATACCGGTCGAGCTGCTGGAACTTCTGGTGGGCGTTGCCGGTGCGGAAGTAGTTGCCCCATCCCCGCAGGAACAGGTTCAGACGCCCGATCACGTCGCGCAACTCCATCCCCACCTGACTCCGACCGGTGAGGGCCTTGACTCGGGCTCGGGCCCGCTTCATCGACCGTGCCGATGGCCACCGGTGCAGGTAGTAGCGGATGATCCGCTTCTGTTCCCACAAGCGACCCGACATACGGGCATGAAGATGACACCCGAGAAAGTCGAAGCCCTCGCGGCCTTCCCGGAGATCGACCACACGGGTCTTGTCCGGATGCAGCTCCAACCCGAGGTCGGCCAGGATCACGGTCGCCCGCGCCTGGGCCTGCTCGGCTTGGTCTGCGGTCGAGCACAACACCACGAAGTCGTCCGCGTAGCGGACGAGATCCCCGGTGCCGGACTCGGCCCAGGCCCGATCGAAGGCATGCAGGAAGATGTTGGCCAACAGCGGGGATATGACCCCGCCCTGGGGCGTGCCGGTGACCGTTTCGGTTCGCACCCCATCAACCAACACCCCGGCCTGCAACCAGCCCCGCACCAACTTGAGGACCCGACGATCCGACAGAGGTTGTCCCGGGGGTTGTTGAAGTAGAGGGGTGGTGGTCCCCCTCTGGGCGGTGCCGTTCGGGCATCGTCGGGAGGTCTTCCA
>Ga0208490_100070_pt1 | contig 89126 bp, 81 predicted proteins | sample SubbioAug_CSWold_FD_184818 | JGI IMG/M metagenome (GOLD analysis project Ga0208490, IMG submission 184818) | Serpentinite rock and fluid subsurface biosphere microbial communities from McLaughlin Reserve, California, USA - CR11Aug_CSWold (SPAdes) | ecosystem: Environmental > Terrestrial > Deep...
CGAAAATTCTACGTTTAACTCTTTACTTGTGGATGATTTTCGTGTAGTATTCACCATATGGGTGCTCCTTTCAAGGGTTTTTGGGTTTTTCTTCAACCGCCATTTTCCTTGATTTGGAGCACTTTTTCAATACTTGATGTTTGATTTATTGAAATTTACTTTCGAAATCTAGGTTAAAAAAAGGGATTTAATTATAAAATAGAGAATAAAAAGTTATTACTTAAGAGAAAGGGGAAAAAGGAAATGATTAATAATTCCAGAGAGGAAAGAAAAAACAAAGTAATAGAAGTATTGAATAAAGCCCGTGCAATGGAGCTTAAAGCAATTCATCAATATATGAATCAGCATTACAATCTTGATGCAATGGACTATGGTGAGTTAGCTGCCAATATGAAACTAATTGCTATAGATGAGATGAGGCATGCTGAAACCTTTGCAGAGAGAGTTAAGGCGCTTGGTGGTGAACCAGTTACCGAATTGGCAGGTAAGGTTGAAAAAGGGCAAGATATAAATATAATTTTTTCTTTTGACGCAGAACAAGAAGAGGATGCGGTTGATGCCTATAACCAATTTCTGTTAGTTTGCAGGGAAAATGGAGATAGTACATCGATGAAGTTATTTGAAGCAATTATTGATGAAGAACAGGTACACTTTAATTATTTTGATAGTATTAGTGAACATATCAAAAACTTAGGAGCAACATACCTAGCTCGAATAGCTGGAACTCCGGCTAGTACCGGTGGTATCTCAAAAGGTTTCGCAATCAAAGGAAACAATGCATAATATTAAAAAAGCTGTGGGGTTAACCCTACAGCTTTTTTAGATTACCCTCTTGCAAGTTGCAGGAAATTAGCAATAATTGTTAAAACTGACACGAAAGCATTATGGGATTGTCACATATTAATTGAGTCCATTCACTCCTAAGTATATAATACTTGACGGAACAACTTTTTATGTTTATGCTAATCTTGAGAAGAGTGGGAGCCTCCTTTGAGGAGGGGCGTTGGCTTTTTAGGTTTAAATAAACAGAATATTTTAACTATTTTAACTATTATAACTAATAGTCTTGAATAATTTTAAGAGGTGAGTAGTGGATGAATATGTGGGATAAGACATATAAGCTCAACTTACTTGGCACTGGATTAGGCTTGCAGGGTAATCAGAACCAACAAATGGATTGTAAAATTGACTTCTTAGAGGAAGAAGGGGCAATTAAACTTCTGGGTACACGCAGAATAATGTTTTCTGCAGAAGCTTTTGGCAGCTTGCGCAAGGAATTGATAGATTCATTGGGAGTAGAGATTGCCAGGCAAATTCTTTTCCGGTTTGGTTACCAGTGCGGGGTAAAAGACTCTCTACCCATTAAAAAAATGTCAAATAGTAAGGATAAAGGGGTGTTACTGGGCCCTTTCTTTCACCGAATTCAAGGAATTGTACTGGCCAAAAACCAGGAACTGTTGTTTAGTGAAGAAGGAGAACTAAAATTGATGAAGGGCAACTGGTATAATTCTTATGAAGCTGATCAACATGTACGGCTTTATGGTTTAGCCCAGGATTCGGTTTGCTGGAGTTTAGCCGGGTATGCTGCCGGCTATGCTTCGGAGATACTGGGGGAGGAACTGCTGTGTATTGAGACAGAATGTGCGGCAAAAGGCTTTGAAGCTTGTGTTTATGAAATACGCCCGGTTAACCAGTGGTCACCTGAAGTAAGAGGTCCCTGGCTTTTTGACCACCAGCCGGTGAGCATGGAAAAAAATTTAGCTGTGTTGCTGGCGGAAGAGAGGTTAAGAAATTATCGTCAGCAACTGTTTCATGACTGCTTAGGACAGGTTATGGAGCAAGCAGATTCTGAAATGCTGTTGAGGAAGCTGATATATTATTCTCACCGCCTGGCCAAAGCCAGTGGTACTGCTTTGTTTACCGTCCAGCAGTCAAAAGATAAATTGGTTTTAAAAGATTTTATAGGGGAGAAGAACATAATCACTCAGTTGACCTCCTCTCAACAACTGGCAAGTAAAGCTTACTACTACGGTGAAACTTTTGTCCATAATGAAATGGACCAAACTATGGATTCACGGTACTTACTGGCTATTCCCGTATTAACAGATAAGGAAATAACCAATGTAGTGGTTATGGTAACGGACAATAAAACAGATTTGGAAACAATTGAATCAATTAAGCTGTTGATTCAATTTAGTGGGGTGCAGCTGGAAAAAATTAATAGCAGGAATGAGATCGCTGCTTTATGTCTAGCTGGCAACAAGTTGCAAAGTGAACAGGATTTTTTGCAACAACAGAGGGATGAGTTGACATTTATTATTGATACAACCAAGGAGTTTCTTAATTTTATCTTAAAGGGCCGGGGAATAACGGAGTTAGTTCAGGAAATGGGAGAGCAAACCCAAGCTCATGTGGTGCTCCTAAATGTGAACCAGGAGATTTTTGGTCGCAATTTGGAAAAGAGCCGGGCCGAGGAACTGGTTTATCGCATTAAAAAACAACAGGGCAAGGGGTTGAATAGGAATCTGACATTTCCCCTGTTAGCAGGGGAAAGGAAACTGGGTGAAATGTTGGCGGTGGAACGACACGTCAGGTTTAGCCGTAAAGAAGAACTGTTACTGGAAGCAGGAGCCAAAATTATTGCGCTGGAAGTTTTAAAAGAACAGGAGGCCCAGCTGCAATACCGGTTTAATTTTTTTGAGAGCTTAGTGTCCGGTGATTATACAAGCATAGAGGTGCTGGTAACACAGGCCAATAAAGTTAATTTCATGTTGGACGGAACATATCAAATAATTGGTATTGCCTTGGAAAACCTAGAGCCTGAAGCAAACACCGGGAACCAATCCGGTTCCTTTTATGAGTCTCTTTATCATAAAGTAAGAGAGTACGTAAAATCACGTTCTCCTAATAGTAAAGCCTTGATTTTTTCCAATCAGATAATTTTATTTTTAAGTTATGCCCACCAGAATTGGACCAAAAAAGAATTAGAACAGTTTTTCAACCAGATGCTAAACCATATAAAAAAATATTTCCCCAAATGTGGGGTTTACCTGGTGGCGGGCAGGATCTGCAATTCGTTAGATCATTACCCCCTTGCCTATAAAGAAATTAAATCTTGTTTAAGTATAATGAGTCGGTTGAAGCAAAGGGATCGGATATTTTACTTCGAAAAAATGGGAGTCTTAGCAATCCTGTTTGAAGTGGAACAGAGCAAATTGGTTGATTTTGTTAACAGTGTGTTGGGTCCGCTAGTGGACTACGATGAAGGTACAGGACTGGAATTACTGCCTACTTTAAGCCTGTATGTTCAAAATAATTTTAATATTCAAGTGACGGCTCGGAACCATTTTATCAGTGCCAGTACCTTAAAATACCGGTTACGTAAAATCAGGGATCTAGGAATTGACCTAGAAGACTCTGAAGTGCGGTTAAACATCCAGTTGGCCTTAAAAATTACCGAATACAGCAATTGAACAGATTAGACATAAAAGAAAAATATTTTAGACTATTCCGTCTATTTCGCCTGTTTCTCACCTGTGTTATAACCAAGGGGAGAAGCAGGTTTTTTATTTACCAATATTTCGTAAGGAGGGGACAAATGGAGAGAGATCTTTACCTGCTCAGAGCAAACTTATCCACAGGTAACATTACCCGGGAGCCGATAAATGGAGCATATCGCCGATTATTATTTGCCGGGCGGGGGTTGGCAATGGCCTACTTGTATAATGAATTAACCCAAGGTACAGACCCTCTGGGACCGGAAAATAAATTAATTATGTGCGCAGGACCGTTGGCTGCCACCGGAATCCAAGGGGTACCCCGATGGGTGGTGATGACAAAAAGTCCTTTAACAGGTTTGGTGGCCCGCTCGGTAGCCGGGGGGAAGTTTGGCGCCTGGCTAAGATTTGCCGGGATTGATCTATTATTGATAGAAGGGAGGGCTGAGGAACCCTGTTATTTGTATGTCGGCAGCCAGGGGGCGGAAATACGCCCTGGGAAAGACTTATGGGGCTTATCCACAGGGGAAACGGAGACCAGATTAAAAAAACTGTATGGAAAAAGGGCTCAGGTAGCCTCCATCGGTCCGGCGGGAGAAAATCTGGTCCGCTATGCAGCCATTTTACATGATGGCCGGGCGGCAGCCCGCTGCGGAGTGGGCACGGTAATGGGAAGTAAAAATTTAAAAGCAGTGGTTCTGGATTTACCGTCCCAGGGAGTGCCTCCAGCTAAGCCGGAGCTTTTTCGCCAGGCTCTGGATGAACAAGTAGTCCGGCTGAAAGAACACCCGCGGCAGAAGAATTTAAATAAAGAAGGAACTACTGCTTTGACGGAAATGGCTGTCCAACTGGGTATGTTTCCAACCTATAATTATCGGTCAGGTCAACTGCCAGGAGCAGCAGGTTTATTTGCCGCAAGTTTCCAACAATTTAAGATAGGAAATAAAGGCTGTTACCAGTGTTTGACCAGATGCGGTCAGCTCCACCGGGTGCCTGTCGGGGTATTTCAGGGAGCAGAGAGTGAAGGGCCTGAATATGAAACCATTTGGTCTTTTGGCGGCCAGGTGGGTAATGCGGATCCTGCGGCTATTGTTGCCTTTGACCAGCTATGTGACCAGTTGGGGTTGGATACTATCAGTACCGGCAATGTGCTGGGCTTTACCTGTGAGTTGGTGGAGGAGGGCATCCTGAACAGAGATCGGTTTGAGGACTTGAAAATTGGCTGGGGAAAAGTTGAAGGGCTATTGGAGCTGACCAGGCAAATAGCCGTCGGCAAAGGAATTGGGAAAATGCTGGGGCTGGGAGTGCAGCAAGCAGCAAAAGCAATTGGCCAAGGGGCAGAAAAGTTGGCCATGCACGTAAAGGGTCTGGAGCTTCCAGCCTATGACCCTAGGGCCATCAAGGGTTATGGGCTAAGTTATGCCACTTCAAATATTGGGGGCAGCCATATGTATGGCCGTCCGCGGCCGGAGATTTACGGTGCAGGAACGGAAAGTGGATTTGCCTATGCGGAAGAGGGAAAAGGGGAAATGGTGGCCAGAGTTCAGATGCGCCAGGCTTTTGATGAAGTTTTGATCAGCTGTGCTTTCGGATTATCAGGAGTTAATGATGAGTTATTATCTCGTTTGATTTATGGAGCCACCGGTTGGGAAGAGTTGGCGGATACATCTAACTGGGAGCTAATTGGGGAAAGAATTATCACTCTGGAGCGGCTCTTTAACCTGCGGGAGGGGTTAGAGCAGGCTAAAGACCGATTGCCGGACAGATTTTTCCGGGAGCCTTTAAGAGAGGCAGGACCGGCTACGGGTCAAGTTATTCATTCCCTGGAGCCGATGCTCAAAGAATATTACCAGTTCCTGGGCTATTCTAGTCAAGGCATACCAACCTATGAGCGCTTGCAAAAGCTTGGGTTAGACTTACTAACCGAGGGGACCGGACAATTGGCTGAGTAGCAGCAATGGTAGATATTATGGTAGAATCAGTATGCCTAAAGTAGACAGTTTATTTGTATTTATTAGACTATTATGAATATTGCGAACTAGTGGCGGTGGACATATAATTTGCTTAACAGTGCTGTCAACAATTAAATTTATGCGCATATGTATTGATCCAATTGAGAGGAGGCGTTTGAAGCGAATGAGTAATTATGATGCAATTATCATCGGGGCTGGGCCTAATGGTTTGGCTTTAGGTGGTTATTTAGCTAAAGCCGGGCAAAAAGTATTGCTCCTGGAACGCAGGATGGAAATAGGAGGAGGTCTGGCTACCGAACAGGTTACTTTACCCGGTTACTTACACAACACCCATGCAGTTTACCATGCCATGGTAGAATATGCTCCAGTTTTTCCCGACTTGGAGTTGCCTGAAAAGTATGGCCTAAAGTTTGTCCGACCTGAGCCGGTCATGGCTATGCCGCTAAAAGATGGGCGCAGTCTCTGCATTTATCATGATTTGGAAAAAACATGCCAATCCATTGCCAAATTTTCTCAACGGGATAGCAAAAGTTATCGGGAAATGTATCACCGGTATCAAACTTATATGGATGACTTTTTAGCCCCTGCCACCTATGTTCGGGCTGAACCCCCTTTTGAGCACATGGTAATGATGCAGTCAACTGAAGTTGGCAGAGAAATCCAAGGGATGACTGAAAAATCTCCTAAAGAAATTGTTGATGATCTTTTTGAAAACGAGCACGTTAAAGCCCTGATGCTTTATGCTGCCTGCAAGTGGGGACTGGATTACGACCTGGAAGGATTGGGCTATCTAGTGCCATTGATGATTAACCGGGCGGCTAACTATCAGCTTTGTGTAGGGGGGTCCCACAGGTTAAGCCATGTGCTGAGCAAAGTGGTTTACGATAACGGGGGAATGATTTTAGGAAGCCAGTTGATCAAACGGATTATTGTGGAGAACAACGAAGCAAAAGGGGTGGAACTGGAGAACGGCACCGTTTACAGGGCCAACTATGTGGCCAGCACTCTAGATCCATATCAGACATTTCTTAAATACGTGGGGGAAGACAACCTGGAAAGTGATTTTATCAGGCGTACTAAAGACTATAAGTGGGAGCAGTGGAGCTTGTTTGGGGTCCATATGGCCCTGGAGAAACGACCTCGCTTTCGGGCAGCCGAACAAAACCCGGACTTGGACAATGCCTTCATCTACTTGATTGGCACCGAAACTGAGGAAGAATTGATTGCCCACTGGGATGAAATCAAAGGGGGAAGATTGACTGATAAAGGATTTAACTGTTCTTTTCCCAGCATTCATGATCCCAGCCAGGCACCTCCCGGGAGATTTACCGGCTTAATTTCCCAGCATGCTCCTTATAACCTGGCCCAAGGGGCTCAGGATTGGTACCGGATCCGGCAGGATTATGCTGGGCAGTTAATGGCTACGCTGGAAAAATATGTGCCCAACTTGCGCCAGGAAAATTTATTATGGCATTATGTTTCTACCCCGCTGGACATTGAAAATAAATTTTTGGATATGGTTCAGGGTTCGATTAAACAGGGCGGGTATTACCCGTTGCAAATGGGTTTTTTACGTCCTAATGAGCACTGCTCCAGGCACCTCACTCCAGTGAAAAACTTGTTCCTCTGTGGCGCCAGTAGCTTTTCCGGTGGGTTGGTGGTGTTTGGACCGGCATATAATGGGGCCAATGCTATCGCAGAAGAAATAGGATTTAAAAAATGGTGGAAGGAACCGGAGTTAGTAGTTAAGGCCCAAGAAAAGGGGTTGTTGTAGATGAAAGTGCGTTCAACAGGATTAGGTAAAACAGAGCTGACTGCTCATGTGAGTGAATTTACCTGCCATAAAGATAATCAGGAGCAGGTGGTAATGAAAATCGAAGCTACCGAACCGGTCCACTGGCAAATTACTACTTTTATAACCGGTAAGGACTTGCGCCAGATTTTAAAAATGTTAATAATAAGGCCGAAATTTATCTTCAAAACACTTTGGCTGCTATTGCGAGGATAAGGAAAAGGAGGTTTGTCAATTGGCTGATTCAGTATATGATGCAATTGTAGTTGGTGGTGGCCATCACGGGACAATTATTGCCTGTTACTTGCAAAAAGCAGGCTTAAAGACCGCAGTATTTGAGCGGCAGATGGAAATTGGCGGGGGAGCTTGTGGCGAGGATTTGCCACTGCCTGGCTTTATCCAAAATCCCTGTGCCCACTTTACCCGTTTCTGGGCCCATCCGGCTTATACCGACTTTAATCTGAAGGGAAAAGGTCTTCAATACGTCTTTCCCGATCAAAATGAGGGGATGGTATTTGACGACGGCACCAGTTTTATTGGTTACTCCTGCCTGAAGGTGGACCTGGATACAGGGAAAGAGTCATTTGACCAGGAGGGTTTTAACAAAACATATGAGCAGATTAACCGTTTTTCCAAGCGAGATGCGGAAACTTACGCTACACTTTATGAAAAATACGAAAAGTACTGGCGACAGGCTTTCCGGGAATATCGGTACAGCCCACCTACTCCCTACGGAGAACCAGATGCCCTGGAAAAATTGTGCTTAAATCCTGACTCAGGGTTAGAACCGGTGCACCAATTTATGACGGGTAAACAGATTGCCTATGACTTTTTTGAAAGTCCGGAATTAAGAACCTTATTTATGCGGGCAATTGAAACTTCCAGCGGGTGTTTTCCCGGGGATGTAATCGGTCTCTACGGGTTAGTTCATACAATGGCGCTGGTTTTATCCTGGGAGTCGGCCTCCATTGTTCTAGGAGGAACCCATACCATCAGCCACGCTTTACAGCGGGCATTCAGCGAAATGGGAGGCAAGTTTTTTGTCCACCATGAAGTAGAACGGGTACTTATTGAAAACGGCAAAGCGGTTGGAGTAGAATTGGTAAATGGTTCCACCATTAGGGCTACTCAGGTGGTGGTCAGCGACCTGGGGGTTCCACAGACTGTTTTCCGATTGATGGGAGAGGAATATGTTACCCCAAAGGTAGCCCACCGAGTTCGAAATATCGACTACGATCGGGCCCAAATCTGGTGGGGAAATGTGGCTCTCCATGAACTGCCCAAGTACACGGCGGCGGCAACAAATCCTGATTTAGGCCCCCAGCCCAGGCTTTACTTCGGGCCAAAAGACCCGGACTATATGGCCAATCGTTACCAGGCGGAAATATTTACCAAAGGGTGGCCCAGCAAGATGTTTATTTTGACTGCTCCCGACAGTATCTGGGATCCAACCAGGGCCCATAGTAACAAACACAGTATTTTAGTCGAGGAATTTGCCCCACCTTTCCGCTATTTCTCTGAACGGGAATGGCTGCAAAAGAAAAGGGAGTTTGTGGATGAAATGTTTAAACAATGGGTCCGTTACGCCCCCAACATGACCAAAGATAATTTGATTGATGCTTTTATCACCACTCCACTGGATGTAACCATGCGCCACCCGGATATGATAGAAGGGGGTTGGGTGGAAGGCGCTATGCACGCTTCCCAGCTTGGCCGATTCAGACCTGTACCTGAATTGAGCAACTACCGCACTCCAGTGGATAACTTATATATATGCTCTTCTAACATGCATTCTGCCGGAGGAATAGGCCGGGGCAGCAGCTACAACTGTTATAAAGTAATTGCCCAGGACCTGGGACTGGAAAAATTTTGGGAAAAAAGCGGGCGTACTTTTTAAAATCTGGGGTGAGAATATGAATCTAGAGGGTAAGCTGGCAGTAATTACCGGCGGTGGTCAGGGATTGGGCCGGGAATTTGCTTGTTATTTGGGTGAACTGGGCGCCAGGTTAGTTATTGCCGATAAGGATTCCCATCAGGCTGCAGAAACCGTAGCCTATTTGGGAAAAAAAGGAGTATCAGTAAAAGCCTTCACAGTTGATGTGACTGTAAACGAGCAGGTGCAGGCCATGGCTGATGAAGTTCACCGAACCTTGGGTCCGGTAGAAATCTTAATTAATAATGCAGCTGTATACTATGGGATTAACCGGAAGCCTTTTATGGAAATAGAAGAAAAAGAATGGGACCTGGTGATGAATGTAAACATTAAAGGAGCATGGCTAGTCACCAGGGCCATTTTTCCCCATATGCAGGAGCTGGGCCGGGGTAAGGTGATTAATATTGCCTCCCAGGTGTTTTTTACCGGATCTCATCACTTTGCCCATTATGTGGCTTCGAAGGGAGGTTTGATTGGTTTAACCAGGGCTTTGGCCAGGGAACTGGGCAGCTACCAAGTGACAGTAAACGCTGTTGCACCAGGGTTTACCGATACAGAGGCCAGCCGGGTTCTGGTTCAGGATATTAATAAGTACGATTCTTCAGCAAATAGTTTGCAGCGGATTGGTGTGCCCCAAGATATTTGCGGGGCAGTAGCTTTTTTGGCTTCCCCCCTCAGTGATTTTATCACCGGACAGACTATTTTGGTTGATGGGGGCAGGCATATGAATTGATTAAGTTTGCCTTGCATAATCTGAATATTAAAACAATTAAAGGAGGAGAAATAGTGAATTATAATATTACACCATTTGAGTTTAACGAGGAGCTGGATTTAGAACATCATAAGGCATGGTTCCTGGACGGCACTCATTCAATACCACCCTGGACGCCCATGTTCGCCTGGTCCTGGATTAATTTTTGCCGCCATGGGATGCAATGGGGAGCGGAAAAATTGTCTCTACCCACTTGCAAAGGCTGGGACTGGCGGTTGAAAAACGGCGGCGGCTACCTGACCATGTTAATTGTGGATGACCCGGAAGAAATCAAGGCCAGGGAGATTAAGTTTAAACAGCAGTTAACCCCATTTATTGAAGACTATGATCAGGTATGGCAGGGTTTTTTGCAGGAAATGATGGGCCGTTACCAGGAATTAAAGGATTTTGATGTGGATAATTGTTCTAATATAGATTTACTGGAACATTTTGAAAAAGCTCTGGCAGTGAATAAGCGGATGTGGGAAATTCATATGTATATGATGTACATGGTCTTCGGGGTATTTATCCTCTTTGAAAACATTTGCAAGGAACTGGTGGGAATAGACGACACCCACCCCGACTTCCATGCTTTAATGCGGGGTTTTGACAATAAAGTGTTCCAGGTGGACAAGAAAATTTGGGAGTTCTCCCGGTTAGCAGCGGCAAAAGGCCTTGACAAGATATTCCTGGAGCTTGAGCCCAAAAAATACTTGGCGGCTCTTCAGGAGCGACAGGAGGGCAGAGAATGGTTGGCAGATTTCCAGGAGTTTTTGCAGGAAGATGGTTGGCGGGCCAACCGGATGTCGGAATTTAACGTACCTCTTTGGGTGGAAGATCCAACACCGGCCCTTGTCAGTGTAAAACAATTTTTACTTAAAGGAGAAGAGTTTAACCTGGATAAGGACCGAAAAAGATTGGCTAAGGAACGCCAGGAAATGGAAGAGGTGGTGCTGGCCAAAGTTCCCCAGGAACAGCGCAGCTGGTTTAAGGTGGTAATGGTATTAGCCCAGCAGTCCAGTTCCTTCAGTGAAGAACATAATCATTATCTGGATTTGTACACCCATGCTTTGGTTCGCCGGGCTCTAATGGCCTGGGGAAGAAGGCTGCAAGCTGCCGGGTCCATCAGCGCAGTGGATGATGTTCTTTTTTTGATTCCCGATGAAATAGATAAGGCAGCAATCCATCCCACCCATTGCAATCTGAAGCCGATAGTGGAAGACCGCCGACAGCAGTGGCAACAGTGGTGCCAGGAGGAAAACCCGCCCATGATTGCCACCATCAGTATGGAGGAAGCCATGCAATTGATGATTAAAGCTAATGATCCCATTGTGTTAAAAGTTGTAGTAGGGTCCTTTCCGGTGCCGAAACCCGAATTGAATGCCGACTTATACGGGGTATCCGGCTCACCAGGCGTAGCGGAAGGAATAGCCAGGTTAGTAATGAATGATGATGATTTAGCCCAGGTAGAAGATGGAGAAATCCTTGTAGCTCCCTCCACCTATCCCAGTTGGACGCCGGTTTTTACCCTGTTAAAAGGAGTAGTGGTAGACCGGGGAGCCAGTTTGTCCCATGCGGCCATTGTAGGTCGGGAGTACGATATCCCGGTGGTGATGAATGTTTTTGAGGGCACTAAAAAAATAAAGACCGGTGACCGGATTAGAGTGGACGGCAACCTGGGAGTGGTTTATGTCTTGGATAATAAGTAGGGAGGGGGAAATGGTGGAAGGTAAAGAATTAATTTTTTGGTTAGAGGAATTAAACCAAAACGATAAGATGAAGGTAGGGCGTAAATGCGCTAATTTAGGGGAAATGATTAACGCCGGGCTACCGGTACCGCCGGGTTTTGCTCTGGGGGTTGATGCCTATACTGCTTTTTTTGAGCAGACTGCTCTTGGAAATAAAATAACTGAACATTTAAAAAAATGTCATCTTCATACTAAATTAGGCTACAACCAGTATCAAAAAATCAGCTGGGAGCTGCGACAAATGATCGAAGAGCAGTCAATGCCCTTGGAATTGGAGTCTCTTATCCGCTCCTATTACCGGGAACTGGCAAAAAAATGCCAAGTAGAGGATGTGCCGGTGGCTGTCCGGTCCAGTGGGCCAGTTAGTATGCCCGGACAATTTGAGACTTATTTAAATGTACAGAATGAAGACAACGTGGTACAACAGGTTGTCCGCTGCTGGGCCAGCACATTTACCACCCAAGCCTTGGCTTACCGCATTCAAAGAGAGATGGATATTATTGCTCCCATTGGGGTAGCTGTTCTGAAAATGGTAAATGCCAAAGCTGCGGGAGTTGCCTTTACAATTCATCCCACTACGGGAGATAGAAATAAGATAGTGGTGGAAGGATGCTGGGGCCTAGGTGAGAGTGTGGTGGGTGGGGATATTACTCCTGATCGGTTTATTGTGGATAAATTTGACTTTAAAGTTGATGCCACCATTAACCGGAAAACAAAACAGGTGATTTATGACCGGGAGGGGACTTGTGAGGCGGGGGTGCCTTTGGAGTTGCAGGAAAGACCCTGCCTTGACAAAGAGGAACTGGAAAAATTGACCCGATTGGCAATCCGGCTGGAAGATTATTACGGGTGTGCCCAGGATGTGGAATGGGTGATTGATCAGGATTTGCCTGGGGATAATAATTTGTTGTTAGTGCAAACCAGGCCGGTGAGTAAAATTATGGAGCATAAAAAAGTAGATGCAGCCAGTATTGCTGATATGATGGTGCGCAATGTATTTAACCGGTGTTAAGAAAGCAGTAAACTTTTGACGCAGCCTAATAACCTGATATGGAAGTATCATTTCAGTTTGCCTAAAGCTTTTATTAAACTAATAGGCAGGCAGGGGATAGTCCTGTCTGCCATTATCCTTCAAGATGGCCCCATGGATGGGGTATTACCCATGCTTCTTTTTCCTCAATAGATGCTTTTTGGGCGTTAAGGTCAAGGAAGGATAACCTCTTGTCCCTAAAACTTTCTTCCTCCTTTCCCATTTATATGGCCAGTTTCCCTAATAGAAAAGAAATGGGGTACTTTTACCAGCGCATGGTAAAGGATGGGGTGATCTTCGTAGGAGAGGCGTGTGGTGCTTCGGGAAACATCCACGGAATGATCACCGGTTACTACGCCGCAAAGGTAGCTAAGAAGGTCATTGAAGAAGATGATATGAAGATTATCTACGAATATGAAATGGTAATAAAAAACTCTGACATTTACCAGAATCCCTTTAGTTATCGCCACATCAAGAAACAATATGGCTCTTACCAGCTGTGGCTGGAAAGGTCACAAGAGATAAAGATATAGTTTTAGTAGAAAAAATGTAAAAGAAGGGAGGAAGAGAATATGGTATTCAATAAAAATATCAGTGATGCAGTGGAAAGAGCCAAAAAGGTTAAATTGGTGATATTTGATATACATGGAGTGTTAACTACCATAGATGTAATCTATGATCAGGATGGGCGGAGGCAGAGAATTTTTTGTCATGATGATTTGTTGGGAAGTAATTTATTAAGATTTTCTGGAATTGAAATAGCTGTTATTACCAAAAAAACTTCTGCTCAACAGAGGATAGATGATATGGGTATCAAACGTTTTTACATGATTAAGGATAAAATAAAGAAATATGAACAATTACTGCAGGAGCTGAAGCTGACTGATGAAGAAGTCTGTTATGTAGGGGATGATTTGATTGATTTATTAGTAATGAAACGGGTTGGCTTCGCTGTTACCCCTGCTGACGGAAAAAAACCGGCTAAAGAAGCAGCACATTATATAACTGAAAAAGCAGGCGGCAAAGGAGTAGTCCGTGAACTGGCAGAGTTTATTATGGAAGCGCAAGGGAAAATGGATAGTTTTTATAAACAATTATCTACCAAAGGGTGGCCCTTCCCCTAGTGCTTCCACACCTAGTCAACTATTTTTTGGGATAGGCCGGGCCTCCGTAGCCTATCTCAGACCAACCAGTAGGGTGGGAATAATAAGCGCTGACAGTTAAGGCCTACTTTCCCAAACCATGCTATCACAACCTTTCATTATTTCATTAGTGGAGGCGAAGGACCTTTCCTTTATTTTCAATTTTTCCCTTTCCCATTCTGCTGATAAGATAATCTGCTGTTCTGGCGGCAATAGCCAGCACTGTTTCGGTGGGGTTGCCACTCCCGGAAGTGACGAAAACACTGGCATCACAGATAAACAGGTTTGGAATGTCATGGCTTTGACAAAAGCCATTAACTGCGGACATCTTTGGGTCCCCTCCCATGCGGCAGGTTCCCATTAGGTGCCCCGTATCAGGGATGACAAAAGCAGGTTTTCCGCCTCTTGCGGCTAAGATGGCATTGGCTTTCTGCACACCATGCTTAATCAACTTGTTGTCATTTTCCCCAAAGCTAAAGGTTACGATGGGTCGGGGCAGACCGTATTCGTCCTTCTCATTACTTAATGTAACAGTATTGTCTGCCCGGGGCAGCACCTCACCAACTAGAGATACCAGGGCATAATAATTTAAATCCAGCATAATTTGGCGAAGCTCTTTACCCCAATAGCCTGCATCAACTGCCAGGTTTTTAGCCAGTGCTACCGGTCTGAAGCCATGGGCATTAAGAGTGTATCCTCTAACAAACCCTCTAGATAAGTCAGTTTCATAGAATTCCTGGGTAGAAGCCATAATGGGGGTGCCTTTATAAAATCTGATTTCTTCATCAAATTTAGCAACAATATCGTGCCCACTATGGGGCATAAGATATTTGCCAACAACTCCGCTGCTATTGGCCAGGCCGTCAGGGTATTGGGGGCAGGCAGAATTAAGCAATAACCTGGGTGTTTCAACAGCATATGCTGAAACTATCACTATTTTTGCCAACTGTCGGTAGTTGTTGCCATCATGGTTAAATTCAACTCCCGTCACTTTGCCGGTGTTATCCACCAGTATTCTTGTCACCATGGAGTCAGTTAGAATTTCGGCACCATGCTTGATTGCTTTAGGTACATGCTGTATCAGGGTAGTAAATTTAGAATTAGGCATACAGCCCTCATTACAGAAACCCCGGTTAGTACAAGGAGGGCGTCCATCAAAAGGGGCTGATAATATGGCTAAAGGAGTTACCGTGCTTCTTATTCCCAGCGCTTCACATCCTTCACGAAAAATCTGGGAGTTGGCACTGATGGGCTCTCTTTCCGGGTAGGGATATGGACCGTGAAAGGCTCCCCAGGGAAAGTGTTTTGGACCGGAAACTTTGATATCATTTTCGATTTTGCTGTAATAAGGCGCTAGGTCTTTATATGAAATTGGCCAATCTTCTGCCACTCCGTCGATAGACTTTGTCTTAAAATCACTTTCATGAAACCGGTAAAATACCGCCGTAAAGTGAACTGTGCCACCACCAACCCCCCGACCCGAGTTATTATGCCCAAGCTTAATTGGGTCATTGCCGATGGAAAATCTGGTATCGTTCCAGGCTAATGAATAGCTATGGAGTTCATCGCTGGCAAAATCTGTTTGAGGGTTCCAAAAGGGGCCTGCTTCTATGCCAACCACTTTAAAACCTGCTTTGCTCAGTTCGTAGGCCAGTACTCCACCGGCGGCACCAACACCTACGATACAGACATCAACTTCATCATTGCCAAATTTTCTATTATTCATATCGTCATGACGGTGACCATCATAATGAACATAATTGTGCTTTACCGGATCTCTATTCTCCATCTGCTTTCCCTCCTCTGCTATTCTTGCCCCTTTTCCTCAGGTAGTTTGGCTTCCCAGGGGTCAGTCCAAGGTAGTTCTATCCTATAATATCCTCTAGGATAAGCAGGACCGCCATAACCCATTTCTGACCAAATGGTGGGATGAGAATAGTAGGCACTAATAATCATATCCAGCAGTTTATCGAATAAATCCTTCTGCGGAATAGTTGCCCACTCAGGAATATTAGCCGCTTTTCCCAATTGGATGGAAGCCAACATCTCAAATTGCTCCTTCGTCCCGGCATCAGCAAAGCTTTGGTAATAGAGTTTTTCAGCTAATTTATCCAGGGTCTTTAATCCTTCTCTGATTAATAATTTCTCGGGTGGTGCCTTGAGTTTTCTCTGATTCTCACCAATTTCACTGTGCAAGCGTTGATCAATATAAGATAAAATCCAATCAAGAATTTCATCCCGGTTGTCATAAACAAGATGCTTAATAATTAATCTTAGTTTTCTTACCTCTTGCTCCTCTAAAAACCGTTTCTCGGGAAAAGGTCCCAGCCTTTTAAGAACTATTTCTTTCGTATGGTCATCCCACTCATCGATGGATGCCATCACGTCATAGTCTGGATAATGGAATCTTAAATCTGTCATGGCAGATTACCTAGTAGAAGTCTTAATAAGTCTAAAGCAGCTACGGTAGCCACTATTAAAGGAAGGATTACCGGAGGTCCGATCATGTGATTGTGTAAAGCTTGACCGCCTACCCGTTTTGATACTCCTGCTAAGTGAAGGTAAGCACCCCAAAGATGGCTCAATATTACAATAATCAATACTACTCTAAGCAGTTCTAATAAAGGAGCAGTTGGAATAAATTCTGCCAACCAAAGGTTGACCATTAAGATATACAGAGCGATGACTGGCACCCATAAGCTCCAGTGATAAAAATTTTGCCGGTAATGAAAGAGATGGGTTGCTAATCCCCACAACAGCCATTTAAAGCCATGTAGAAATTTGCTAAGGGTTTGATACAGCATCTCTACTTCCATAATTTTACTCCCCTCTGGTTTATTATTCACATTCTTTCAGAACAATAATATTTTTAGCATCCCACTAATAATTTGATTTATACTGTTGTATTATTTAAATAAAACAGGGAGAATCTAACTTAGATGAACCTGTGGGTATATATTAATTTAAAGGAAAGCATCAGGAGGTATGGAATATTGCAGTTTACTTTCAAATATGGCAAGAAAGATATTAAAATAAAATTGTCCCCGGAGAATTTTATTGGTAAAATTGAACCGCAAGAAATGGAAGGATTAAGTGACCCGGTGCAGGCAGTCCGGGAGGCACTTGAAAACCCCATTGGCAGTCCTAGACTTGATGAAATAGCAGCCTTGAAAAAGCCAGGCAAGGTAGTGATAATTGTCAATGACCTGACCAGGGTCACCCCATACCAGCATATGTTGCCTCCACTACTGGCAGAATTAGCTGAGGCAGGGGTAAAAGACGGGCAAATAACCTTTGTGGTGGCCACTGGAAATCACCGGGGACACTCGGAACAAGAAAATAGGGAGCTTTACACCGAGGAAATTGCAGGCAGATATGTTTTTATTAATCATGATTGCACTAAGGACCTTGTATCCATGGGAAGGCTAACTGACGGCAATGAACTCATGGTAAACAAGCATGTGGCTGAAGCAGACATGGTAATTACCACCGGCTTAATTAACCCCCATCAAATTGCCGGTTTTTCTGGTGGCCGCAAATCTATTATGCCTGGGGTAGTGAGTAAAGAGCTTATCACTTTAAACCATTCCAGGATGACTGCACCTGGTGCCAAACTTGGAAACTACCAGGATAATCCTGTTCACCACATGATGATGGAAGTTGCCGGAAGGGTAGGAGTTGACTTTATTCTAAACGCAGTCACCAACTCTAACAGGGAAATTGTAAAAGTGGTGGCGGGTGAACTGGAACAGGCCTGGATTGCCGGGGTAGATGTGAGCAGGAAAATGAATATGGTGAAGCTGGCGGAACAGGCTGATGTAGTTATTGCCAGTGCCGGTGGTTATCCAAAGGATATTAACGTATACCAGGCACAAAAAGCATTAACAAATGCTGCCGAGGCGGTGAAATCCGGGGGTACTGTTATTCTGGTGGCCCAGTGCCCGGAAGGCTTTGGAGATTCGGTCTTTGAAGAATGGACTAGGGAAGCTGGTTCGAAAGATGACATTTTGAACCGTTTTAAGGCAGGTTTTGAACTGGGCGGGCACAAGGCCTATGCCATTGCCCAGGTCCTTAAGGATAAGGAAGTGGTGATGATCTCTGACTTGCCCCAAAAAGATGTGGAACAGCTGTTTTTTACCTATGGAGCAAATATTAAAGATGCGCTGGAATATGCAGCCAGGAAACATGGAGAAAATTACCGGGCCTATATTATACCCGAGGCAGGATTGGTATTTCCTGTATCTCCTGGAGTATAACGGTGTAGAACAGCCTTGTTTATTGAGACGTTTAGGACAAAAACATATGAACTTCAAAGACAAATAAACCACAGAAAAAACTTCTGTGGCTTTTATTATTAGCACAAATTATTTTCAGCTTGATATTGCAGGAGACTATTGCCTGACAATTAAAACAGTTGTTTTTACCGAATTTGCTACTTTATTGCTGACTGAACCAAGCAAATACCCTTTTACTCCGCTCAAGCCACGGCTACCCAGAATCACCAGATTATAAGACCCGTCATTAGCTAACCTAATAATTTCTTCAGCAGGCTTGCCTTGAATAACCAAGGTATTTACCTTGAGGCCATTTTCTTTGAACCTGTTGGCTAAATGTCCTACCATATCACTTGTTGCTTCAAGAACTGTATCCAGTATTCCTTTACGTGTTTCTGCTAGATTGGGCAAAGTAATTGCCCCGGGTGCTAAAAATACTGGCTGCTCATAAACAACTGATACCAAGTCGACCTCAGCCTTAAAAGCATTGGCAAACTTTATTGCTTCATCAACAGCTTTCATGGATGCCTCTGAACCATCTACAGCTAATAAGATTTTTTCCATTTACACATCCTCCTTAAAGTAGTCGTTAAGATTAGAAAAGATATAATAATAAATTCTTCATTATTACGGTAAATACCTGCAAGAAATATGAAAAGGATTTATTTTATTAATAATAGTAATCAATTAAAATAATTGCAATTATGACTTATCTTTGTTATAATTTTATTTAAAGATCTAAAGTTTTGCAAATATTAATAAAACTAAAGCTAGTTAGAAAGGGGTACTATTATGACATGGAAATGTGGAGTTTGTAATTTTATTTGGGAGGGAGACAGCCCACCGGAGACTTGCCCTAAGTGTGGTGCTGCAGCTAGCAGCTATAGTCAGTTAAGTGATGAAGAGGTGAAACTAGTGGAAAGGTCTAGGTTCACCAATGCACTGCACATTGAGCTGCTGGACATATTACCCCGGCTGCTTGAAATTGCGGAAGAAGGTATTGAAGATGATTTAGATCCTCGATGTACGACTTTATTTAAAAGACTACAATCTGAAGCTAGATTTCTAACGGCTTCTGCCAAAGCTGAGTTAGAAGGCCATGTAAAGAAAGGTAAATGGGGTTAAAAAAAGAAAAAAGCAACTCAAAATGCAAAAATTGAGTTGCTTTTTTCTTTTCTTTCATTGATTATTCCATGGAAAGGAATTTTATAATTTAACAAAACAGTTAGCCATTAAAGATAATACATAAAAAAAATTTAACTGCACAATATAGTACTGACGAATTTGGGAAAAGCCATCCTGAAGAAATAGATGCTCAGATGGCAACTCAGCTTACTCCTCAATCAGCAGGAGATTGTATGACCACTTGCTGCAAGTCTTATATTCCAAAAGACTCGCAATATACTAATCTAGACGGAATAAAAAAATGAAATAATCTCCAAGCATCAAATCTTAACTTTTTGAGATTTGATGCTTTTTTATAAACCCCATCAGTAGAGGAGGCCATTTTAGTGGACCGAAACGGAAAAGTAAATAATATGGATATGGAAACAGCATTTTCTGCCATCTTAGCAGAGCCAATGGAGCCGGGAAAAAAACGTCACCTTAGCGGGTTAATTTTGTTGCAATAAAAGAAATGCTTTTAAATATTTTAAAAAGAAATTATAATTAAATAGGAATAATTGAAGTAACATGGAGCCTTTGGGAGATGAATTTATGACTATATCTAAATTAAGTACATTTGAAAAAATACAACCATTTTTTATTTTAGCTGGCATAGTCATCGGCTTGGTGCTTAGTTACCTTCCTCAAGTTTCCCAGCACGGAGGGAAAGTAATCTTACCTGCTTTAATGCTGATGCTCTATAATATTTTTTTACAACTCCCGCTCCAGAGGTTAAAAGCTGGCTTTGCTAACTTGAAGGTGACCGGACTGAGCTTAACGGTTAATTTTATCCTTACCCCGTTAATAGCTTTTGGCATGGGATATCTCTTCTTGAAAAATTCCCCAGACTTATGGGTAGGTTATTTCATGTTGATGCTCACTCCATGCACTGACTGGTATTTGGTCTTTACCGGGATGGCCAGAGGGGATGTTGGGCTGGGATTGTCCCTGCTACCCTGGAATTTGTTGCTGCAGCTAGCTCTATTACCTATATATTTAGCGATTTTTGCTGGAAGTATTGTACCACTTGAAACTATGGATTTAGTAAGGAGCGTAGTTTTTGTCTTTATCCTTCCTTTCAGTTTGGCCTACCTTACTCGGTATATTGTAACTGAAACAAAAGGCATGGAGTTTCTAGAAGAGAAGGGGCTGGTAAGAATAAGCAGCAGCCAATTTATTTTCTTGATGGTTGCAATTATCGGTATGTTTGCCTCCCAGGGGAGAGGGGTATTGGCTAATCCTCTAATAATGGGGCAGCTCTTGGCTCCTGTATTATTTTTCTTTGTTATAATTTACTTATTAGCTCAATTTATTGGGAAGATATTTAAATTCACCTACCCTGAAACAGCTTGTTTTACCTGTACTATAGCTGCCAGGAATTCGCCAATTGCCCTTGCTATTGCTGTAACAGCCTTTCCGGAGCAGCCACTAATAGCCTTGGTATTGGTAATTGGACCGCTGATTGAGCTGCCGGTGTTATTTATAATAACCAAGCTGCTCTTAAAAAAGGCTCCGGCTTGATGTAGTGGTTAGACAATGGAGATATGCTGACTTTGCTTAGTTTTCCTTAGCAGGTGGGTAACAGGGGGACTTTTCCAGTGTCTTTTATTTTTGTTTTGCAGGAATATCTATTTTAATAGCGTATTTAATCATATACACTGTAACTACCATGGGGAGAGGGTCAGAAATATGAGTTTTTTTACAGTTAAAATGATTGTAATATATTTTTTCTATGGACTGGCTTTTTTCACAATGGCACTTGTAATTGCCTCTCAGGTCAGAAAGAATAGCAGCTTTATTTTGGCTAAACCAATTTGGTTTTTAGCAGGCTTTGGATTATTTCAAGCTTTTTCCGAATGGGCAAAAGTTGCTAAATTGCTTAATATGTATGGGATTAACTTGTTGAACATTACTTTGCTTCACTTGTTAGATGTTTTGACAATTGGCATTTCTTTTATATTCTTGCTTTTATTTGGTATCCATCTGGTAATTGATTCTATTGAAAAGTATCCTAAGTTAAAATATTTGCCAATATTAGTAGCCTTTGGATGGATATTTAAGTTTATAATTGTTGATTTTATGCTTTTCCCAGTTGATAGCTTTAAGATTTGGACAGCCAACAGCATTGCCTGGGCAAGATATTTAATGGCTTTTCCGGGAGCTATGTTGGCAGCTGTGGGGTTGCTTCTTCAACTTCCTGCATTAGAAAGACTGGAATTAAAGTCAGCTTACTATAATTGCCAAGGTGCTGCTATGGCTTTTGCAGCCTACGGTTTTTTTTCCGGCTTAATATCATTTCCCGTTGATTTTTGGCCAGGAAATGTTTTGAATACTACAACTTTTTTAGAAGCTACTGGTTGGCCCGTTCAATTTTTTCGGGCAACTTTAGGAGTATTAATGGCATATACAATTATCAAGACCATTAACATATTTAATGTGGAGCAACAGAAGCGCCTGGATGAAGCAGATATACTAAGTGTGCTGATGGAAGAGCGGGAACGATTCTCAAGAGATTTGCACGACGGTATTATTCAATCAATTTATGGAGCCGGGTTGATAATAGATGCCAGTCAAGCCATGCTTAAAAAAGACAAATTAGATAAAGTAAACGAACATATGGATGATGCTAAGAAAAGGCTTAATAACACTATTGCTGAGCTTAGGAATTATATTAAAGATTTACAAAAAGACAAAGAAACTCAGGGAAGTTTAAGACATATTTTGCTACAATTGATTAATGAGTTTCGCGGCTTGTCAATGATGCCTATCGACTTTAAAGACAAGTTAAAGAATGATCCGTATTTAAATCAAAAACAAGAAAAGAATGTCTATCATATTGTCCAAGAGGCATTGTTTAATCTAATAAAACATGCTCAAGCTACTAAAGCTAAAATTATTATTGAAGAAGAGGAAAATGACAAAATAATTATCAGAGTAATTGATAATGGGGCAGGCTTTAATTTGCAGAAGTTTCAAAAAAGTGGCACTGTAGAGAATAAAGGGTTAAATAATATGAAATTTCGAGCACAGCGGTTAGGTGGCATATTAACTATCAATACTAGTATAGGGCATGGAACGGAAATAGTCCTTAGTTTTAATATTGATGAAAATTACTTGGAGTAATGGTAATTATATTAGTTGAGGGCGTAAAGGCAAAAAGAATGTTAGTTAATAAATCAATAATTTTAACTGGGGGAACTATTATGGAAACTGAAATTGAAATTGAAGTGCGTTCAACGGAAATCGATATCCTAGGACACGTGGGAAATTCCAAGTACCTTGAATATATTGAATGGGGCCGGAATGATTGGTATCAAAAAGTCGGACTTTCCTCTGATAGATTGGCTTTAGAAATGGATATTGGAACAGTGATGGTAAATATAAATATAAACTACCGTCGGGAAGCATATCAAGGAGATATACTGATAACAAGAACTAAGCCGGTGAGAAAAGGGCGTACCAGCTATGTCCTCTACCAGGAAGTAATAAAAAAATCCACTGGAGAGATGGTGGCTGATGCCGAAGTAACCAGCGTTACCATGTGTTTGTTGCAGAGACGCAGCGTACCTGTACCTCCGGAAATAGCTAAGCAGTTTCCTTAGTGATAATTAAGCCGAAAACCTTCTTACCACAAATTGGTAGGGAGGTTTTTTACAATTTGAATACATAAAAGACCGGTTTTTAAACCGGTCAGGCAAACAAGGCAGTATAGCATGAATTCACCTCCTTTTGTTATTGTAGTTAATGTATATTATTTTATAAAGGTAGCAGAAATATGTAACAGCTTTTAGTCTTTATATTCCTTTAATGGTTTGGATATATTAATACCTATGGTGCATAAAAATTGCCTTCATTTACTACCTCAAAGTAAGGGCGGTATTCGCCAGCATTTTTTAACAATTATAGATACTCTGATGGGATTACCGCTAAACCACCTGGTTTGTGGTCCTGCAGATGATTACTTAGAGAAGGAGCTGACTAAAAGGTCCTTAAAGTATGTTGTCCTTAAATGGGCAACTGCTCAGGAAATAAAAAATGTTTTATCAGTAACCATGCATATAAAGAAAATAATTTCCCAAAATGACATAGATTTAATTCACTCCCATGGCCACAAAATGAGTATGGCTGGAAGACTGGCATCCTTATTTAATAAAAATGTTAAGACCATAATAACCCTTCATAATTTTTCTCCGTCAGGATATTCGGGTATGCTATTAAAGGGATTTAATCAATTCCTTGATAACAAGACAGACAAAATTATTGCTGTATCACAGGCCCTGGTTAATGGTGAAGTTCTGCCGGTTAATCACTCTAAGACAGTGGTAATATATAACGGTATTGACTTAATAAAATTTCATAATGACAGTGTATTAGACCAGCAGGTAAAAGTAATCGGTATTACTGCCCGGTTGGCACCTCAAAAAGGAATAGATGTCTTACTAAAGGCGTTTAAAAAGTTAGAAGACCAATTTCCTCAATTAAAGCTTCATATAATTGGGGAAGGTCCAGAAAAAACATTCCTGGAAAGATTAGCATGTCAGCTAGGTATAGCTGATAAAACATTTTTTCTTGGAAGTGTGCGCAACATTATCCCAGCACTTCAAGATATTGATATTTTTATTATGCCTTCCATCAGTGAGGGACTATCAATTGCTACTATTGAAGCACTGGCATTAAGAAAGCCTGTAGTGGCCAGTAAAACCGGTGGGTTAACGGAAGTGGTTGAGAATGGCGTCTCCGGCTTGTTAGTGGAGCCAGGATGTAATCAGATGCTGGCTCAAGCTATAAAAAGGCTTATTGTCGATGTTAACTTAAGAAAAAGTTTAAGTGAAAGCGGTAGAAAGCGGGCGGAAGAACTTTTTTGTGTTAAACAAATGCTTAGGAAAACTAAGCAAATATATCAAGAACTAATTAACTAAAGATACTTCTGCCTTTGATGAGGGGGGTAAATAGGTGCTGAAACTGTTAAAATGCTTGATTCTAGGGTTATTATGCTGGATGATAATCAGCGTAAGCCATAACCAACAGGTTTCTGCTGCTGAAGGAAAAGTGGTGGTGGTGGTGGTGGATGGACTTGATTGGCAAGAGCTTGATAATATTAAATCAAGGTTAATTAACATATCAAAAATTATTGATCAAGGAAGTATTGGACTATTTAATCCTGTCAGTGGTGGTGTGCGAACAAGAAATAACACAATTTTCACCATAGCAGCGGGAAGACCGTCTTTAGCCATGCCTAATTCCCATCTAATCATGCAGGGAGATGAAAATTTTTTCGGTATGGAAGCCGCTGGCTTTTATCAGGCAATTACAGGTCAAGAAGCTGACGGAAAATTAGTCCATCTAGGCATTAGCCAGCTAAATAACAATCGGGCTGATATTAGCCGTTTTAGCGATACTTTGTTAATCCACGGAATAAAGGCTACCATTATCGGTACTGCTGATGTAAACGGGGAATTGAATCGCATATTAGCTAATGTTGTGATAAACTCCCGGGGGACACATGCTGACGGGGTATTCCGCCCAAATTTGCTGTTGGAGTCTGCAGATTTACCTTTGTTTCAAAAAACTAATTTTACTCTGTTGGAAAACCAACTTATAAGTCGTTGGGATCATAACCAACTCTTTTTGATTGAATTAGCTGATTTAATGCGACTTGAGCAAGTTCAAACCTGGCTGACACCTGATATTTACAGCAATTACAAACTGTTATTTTATGAAGAACTGGATCATTGGCTGGGAAATACCATGGCTAAACTGGACAGGAATAGTGACTTGTTGATAATTTTCAATCCTGCTCCCAGTGCCGGAAAACTGACAGCCCGGGATTTTTTAACCCCGGTTATAGTTTGGGGAAAGGGATTTACTGAACCTATCTTGAGCAGCTCTACCACTAAGCGTGACGGACTGGTAGTAAACTATGATCTTTTGCCCACCATTTTAAAACATTTTGAGATTGTAGAAAGGGTTGGTGTGGGAGGGGTTATTGTCAGCAGCGGGCAGGGAGATATTAGTACTCTTATTGGTTTAAACAATAATTTTCTAGCAGTATATCATAATAGACCTATCATAATTAAAACATATATTTTTATGCAAATAATAGTGGTTGCTCTCTTTTTAATCACCATTATTTGCAATCTGCCAATTAGAACATATATATCAATGGCGTTACTGCTATTAACCATAGTTCCCATAAGTCTGTTAGTCACGGCAGTTGTTAATAAAAGCCTGACTATGATCATCCTGGCAAATAGTATGGCAATAGGATTGTTGCTTTATCTTTCCTGGAAAATAGAAGCTAAAAAAAGTTTGTCAGGTTTTTTATTTATTTTTTTATTAACTAGTGTGACTTTGTTATTTGATTTAGGAAATAACAGCTTTTTAATGAAGCAATCTATTTTAGGCTACGACCCCATCGCCGGTGCCCGGTATTACGGTCTTGGCAATGAATACATGGGGGTATTGATTGGTGCTAGTCTCATGACCATAGCTTTGATTTATCAAAGCATCCAGGGAAAGTCCCTGGTATTATTTAAAAGAAGCCTGGTGCCAATCAGTGTTACTATCATAGCCTTTATTGGGCTTCCTAATTTGGGGACTAACGTGGGGGGAACTATTGCTGCAGTTTTTGGGTTTGGGTATCTTCTCTTTAAGCTCCTAATAAACTCAAATAAAACTTATCTATTAGGTTTGGCAGGACCATTAATGGTGGGAATATTTTTAACTATATTTATTTTGGTAGACATGAACAGGGCTGTTGAAACCCAAACTCATTTAGGGAGAACTGCTTTTTTGATTAAGCAGGAAGGGATGATGGCCCTGGTGGATATTGCCATTGGCAAAATCAATATGAATATCAAGCTCATCCGTTATACCTATTGGAGTAGAGTTTTCTTAATAGTACTGGGAAGTTTGGCTGTCTTGTTTTACAAGCCACCGGGCTTATTAGAGCAAGTTCTTGCTAGCAATAAAGGCTTGAAAGTAGGGGTAATTGCTGTCACCATTGCTAGTTTGACAGCGCTGGCGGTAAACGATTCAGGAATTGTAGCTGCAGCCACGATGATGATTTATGGGGCAATACCACTTTTTTTCCTTCTTCTAAACATTAGAAAGTTTTGAATGTTTTGAAGAAAAAATTTTATTGACAAAATAAGAGAATATGCTAAAATTTAATTTGATTGGAACAGGGGTAAAACCTAGAATAATTCCAATCTCTTTTTAATAAAAGGAGGAATGATAATTGAGAGCTTTAGGACGACATGTATTAGCAGAAATTCATGATTGTGATTTTGACATCTTGAATGACTTAAAAAAAGTAGAAGAAAGTATGGTTAATGCGGCTTTAGAGGCAGGGGCAGAAGTTCGGGAGTTTGTATTTCATAAATTTAGTCCACAGGGAGTGAGTGGTGTAGTTGTTATCTCCGAGTCTCACCTGGCTATACATACTTGGCCTGAACTGGGATATGCAGCAGTAGACGTGTTCACTTGTGGAGAATCTGTTGATCCCTGGGATGCATGTAATTACCTAACAGCATGCTTTAAGGCGGGACGGATGGATGCTAAAGAAATCAAGCGAGGATTGCTGGAAGCCACCTCTAAAGAGGCCGTAAACCTATAGGAGGGATATTTATTTTATTTTGCTATGCAATGGTAAGTGAGTAATAAAGCCTTACATAACACACATAGTGTTAAATGTAGGGCTTTATTTATTGGTGTGGTGTGAAGGAAAAATTGATTTCCTGAACTTACTTTATTTTTTTTAGAAGGAATATTTCGTTCTGGCTAGAATACTTCATAGAATTGAGTTTTTTTGCGACCTAAAGGAGGAAAAGAGATGAAACACCAGGTGATGGACCTGTTTTATCCTCAGCTTAACCTAATTGAAGGACATTTAAAGCAGGAATTTAAGCTAAGAAGCGGGTCTGTTTTTGACTATATAGCTATTAATTCAGCCAGTCCGTTGGATTACTATCTTCCAGCCATACTGGTTTTAGTATTTGGTAATGACAGGCAGGATATCAGCAAGAAATTAATTCAGCTGAGTTGTGTTGCCCAATTTATATATCTTGGTACCATGGTTCATAGTGATGTGGCTGAGGAAAATGAAGCTAACCTCCATTACCCTATTTTAATTGGGGATTATTTATACGGCAAATTTTTTGTTTCTTTGTGCAATGCCAACAGTCTGGAATTTTTGGAGTCATTAAGCCGGGCGATAAAATATATTCATGAAGCAAGAGTGGAGGAAAGTCACTGCTCAGACCCGGATATGGATAAGACCAAAATGTTAGCGCATTACAATAAAAAGTGGGGAGAATATTTTGGAGTATGCTGTCAAATTGGTGCCAGTTTAAATAATAATATGGTTAATTGCCATGAGACTGCTTATGGAATAGGCAGGCTATTAGGTGAGTTTTATGGAACCATTTGTTCTAAATGTAACAACATTAACCTGATTAACGAAGCAAAAGGGAATTTAATGCTTTCAGCACGAGGAATTGTTGATCCGGTAGTCAAACAAAATTTTATTACTCTGGTAGAAAACTTGTATTGGAAGGGCTCTAAGGAAAAGGAAAAATCAATTTTGGTAGGTTAAAGGCCACTCTTAGTTTAAAGTCAGGGTAAAAAGGAGTTATGAATAGCGATGGAGGTTGTTAATAAAATAATTAATAAAGTAAAGATTTTTATGGAAATGATCAAGTTTGAGCATACTATTTTTGCATTACCCTTTGCTTACTTGGGAGCATTTTTGGCATATCAGGGCTTACCCCCCGCTATAAAACTATTTTGGATAACTCTGGCCATGGTTGGTGCTAGAACAGCAGCCATGGCTTTAAATCGTATCATAGACAGGCATATAGACAAATTAAATCCAAGAACCGCCACCAGGGCTATTCCCAGTGGCCAGCTTTCCGTACTTGAAGGATGGATTTATGTGTTTTTGTCCTTTGGATTACTTTTTGTGGCGGCAGTTCAGCTTAATCCCCTTTGTGTAAAGCTAATGCCGGTGGCTGTATTTGTACTGGTTATCTATTCTTATATGAAGCGGATCTCTTGGACATGTCACCTGGTATTGGGCATTGCCATTGGTCTAGCGCCACTAGGGAGTTGGGTAGCGATAACCGGCAAAATTGAGTTTGCCGGCATATTATTGGCGTTAGCCGTTGCTTTTTGGGTGGCTGGTTTTGATATTATTTATGCCACTCAAGACTTATCCTTTGATAAAAAACAGGGCCTGCACTCTATTCCCGTTCGCTTTGGCAATAAGATCGGCTTTAACATCTCCAGGTGCTTTCATGTAATAGCCCCCATATTGTTAATATTGCTAGGAGTAATCCAAGGATTAGGGTTATTATACTACTTGGGTGTGCTGGCGGCCATTGGCTTGCTTTACTATGAGCACAGGCTGGTAGGGCCTGGAGATTTGACTAATATAGATATGGCATTCTTTAATATGAATGGATATCTAAGCAGTTTAATGTTCTTGTTCGCTTTATTAGACCTGATTTTATTTTAAAAAGGTGGACTAGTAATGAGAGAGTTATTTATTGAGAATGAGTTAAGGGAAATATTTGCTAAAGTAGAAGCTGGGCAACGCTTAAGCAGAGAAGATGGACTGATATTAATGGAGAGTAAGGATTTATTGACCCTTGGTTATCTGGCTGGTCAAGTGAAGGAGCGTAAAAACGGAAATAAAGTATATTTTAATCACAACCGGCATATTAACCACACAAATATCTGTGTTAACAGATGTAAGCTGTGTGCCTTTGGGGTGGATCCAGTTCACCCTAATGCTTATCTTTTAACTCTGGAAGAGATAGAAGCTAAGGCTGAGGAGATGGTAGGAAAGAATATCAGTGAAATTCACATTGTGGGTGGATTGCACCCAGACTTGCCCTTTGAATATTATTTAACTATGTTGATCAGGATTAAAAAGATATTACCCCATGTTCATATCAAGGCTTTTACTGCCGTGGAGATCGATTATTTTGCGCAAACTACGGGGCTTGCCTTGGAGGAAGTGTTTAGAAAGCTTCAGAAAGCAGGCTTAGATTCTTTGCCTGGGGGCGGAGCAGAAATTTTTTCTAAGGGAGTTAGAGATCTAATTTGTGAAAAGAAAATTAGCGGAGATAGATGGCTTGAGGTAATGAAGGTAGCCCATAATATGGGCATGCGCACAAATGCCACCATGCTCTACGGGCATGTGGAAACCTCGGAGGAAAGAATTGACCATCTAATTCAATTGAGGGAGTTGCAGGATAAGACCGGTGGATTTATGACCTTTATTCCCCTGGCCTTTCACCCCCAAAACACTGCTTTGGAATCTATGAACTTAACCAGGACGACGGGCTTTGAGGATTTAAAAGTTTTGGCGGTAGCCAGGCTGATGCTGGATAATTTTGACCATATTAAGGCTTATTGGGTTATGATTGGACCGAAGCTGGCCCAGGTCTCCCTGGCTTTTGGAGTTGATGACCTGGATGGAACTGTTATTGAAGAAAAAATCACCCATGCTGCCGGGGCAGATGCAGGACAGGCTTTATCCAAGATGCAGTTGGCAGCTATGATTAAAGCAGCAGGTTTTCAGCCGGTTGAACGGGATACATTATATAATATTGTACAGGGGGATTTTTAATGGGGCAGCAGGACCTGGCTATAGGAAAAGTAGATTATTTAAACTGTTTTCCTATCTATTATCCACTGGAACAGGGAATTGTTTCCTTGCCTATTAAAATAATAAAAGGTTCACCTACCTTGCTAAATAGGGAGTATTTGACAGGGGGCCTGGTGGTCACTCCCATCTCTTCGGTGGAGTATGCCCGAAATCCAAATGATTCGTTTATTGTGCCAAACTTGTCAATAAGTGCCCTTGGTAAAGTAGATAGTATCTTGCTTTTTAGCAAGGTACCCATAGAGAGACTGCACGGAGAAAAAATCGCTTTAACCAGTTCTTCCGCAACCTCAATTGTGCTGTTGGATATACTACTAAAAAAAATCTACCAGATTGTCCCTGATTATCTAACAATGAATCCTGACTTGCCGGAGATGATGTCAGTTGCCAGCGGTGCATTGCTGATTGGTGATGATGCTTTAACCTGGGGCTGGAAAAAGTCGGGCTATTATGTTTACGACCTGGGGGAGTTATGGTACCAGTTTACCGGATTACCCATGGTTTATGCTGTATGGGTAATAAAAAAAGATCTGGTACAAACTAATCAAAGCCTTGCAGAAGCAATAATTTCAGGATTTCAGGCTGCTAAAGAGTGGCAGGAAAAAAATAAAGAATTATTAATTGCTAAGGCAAGTCAAGAATATCAATATCCTTCTCAATTGATTGCAAGTTATTTTGATACTATTAGATATGACTTTGACTCTCTTTATAAACAAGGCTTACTGAAATTCTATGAGTTGGCCAAAGAAGCAGGGGCATTATCCGGCACAGAAGAGTTAATGGTTTGGGGTGAGCAAGCGTTATGACAGTTAGTGAGATACTGACCAAAGTTATTGCAAAGGAAAGATTATCTGCAGCAGAGGGCTTAACATTATTGCAACAGGGTGACCTGCTGGCCTTGGGAATAGCCGCCAATGAAGTAAAAAAAAGAATTCATTCTGATGATATAGTGACCTTTGTGATAGACCGAAATATCAACTACACCAACATATGTGAAGTAAAATGCAGGTTTTGTGCCTTCTATCGGGAACAGGGTCACAGTGATGCTTATGTATTATCCAAGGAGGAAATTTTTCATAAAATCCAAGAAACGGTTGAAGTGGGGGGAACCCAAATTTTGATGCAAGGGGGAATTCATCCAGGATTAGGTCTTGACTATTACCTGGATCTGCTGGCTAGCATTAAAAAGAGGTTTCATATTCATATTCATTCTTTTTCACCTCCGGAAATCTGGCATATGGCCCAAATGTCAAAACTGACAGTAAAAGAGATTATCTTAAAACTAAAAGAGGCTGGCTTAGACTCACTTCCCGGGGGAGGGGCTGAAATACTCACCGATCAGGTGCGCCATCATATCAGTCCTAAAAAAATTAGCTGGAGGCAATGGCTAGAAGTAATGGAAACTGCCCATGGGGTAGGATTGAGAACTACAGCTACCATGATGTTTGGCAGTGTGGAAACCCTGGAGGATAGAATTCTTCATTTGGTAAGACTGCGGGAATTACAAGATAAGACCGGCGGTTTTACTGCTTTTATTCCTTGGAGTTACCAGCCAGGGAACACAGACCTAGGCGGCAGCAGTGCAACTGGAATTGAATATTTAAAAATGCTGGCGGTTTCCAGAATAATGTTAGATAATTTTACTAATATCCAGGCTTCCTGGGTTACTCAGGGTGCAAAAATGGCTCAAGTTTCCCTGTGGTTTGGGGCTAACGATTTTGGAGGCACCATGCTGGAGGAAAATGTGGTCAGGGCAACTGGAGTAAGCAATACGGTTCCCCTTGATGAGATAATAAATGCCATTAAAAATACGGGTAATATCTCTGCCCAGCGCAATACCATGTATACTATTATCAAAAGATATGATTAGTCAAAGTAGGTGGCACAATGAATTCTTGGTTACTATTTGCAGAAATAAAAAGTGATTTAAAGCAGGTTGAAGCTGAACTGCATCAACATGTTAAATCCGATGTTGCTCTGTTAGCTGAAACATCTGCCCATTTGCTAAAAGCAGGAGGCAAGCGCTTACGGCCTGCTTTTGCGTTGCTGGCGGGTAAATTTAATAACTACTCCCTAAAACAACTGATGCCTTTAGCTGTGGCCCTAGAGCTTATCCACATGGCTACTCTGGTGCATGATGATGTGATAGATGCATCTTATACCAGGAGGGGGATTCCCACCGTTAAAGCTAACTGGGGCAATAAAGTTTCAATTCATACAGGGGATTTTTTGTTTGCCAAATCTTTGCTTTTGGTTTCCCAATATGAAAATCCTGCTGTTGCCAGAGTTTTATCCAGGGTGAGTGTGGAGATGTGCCAGGGAGAAATCCAACAAATCGTCACCGCCTTTGATACGGAGCAAAATCTTAAAGACTATTTTTATCGGATCAAAAGAAAAACCGCCTTGTTAATTTCCGCTAGCTGCCAATTAGGGGCAACAGTATCAGGGGCCCCTGATTATATAATCAAAGCCTTAAAAGCATATGGTCATAATTTAGGAATGGCCTTTCAGATTACAGATGATGTATTGGATTTAGTTGGGGATAGCGATGAATTTGGCAAACAAATTGGCAGTGACCTGAGGCAGGGAATAATTACTTTACCTGTTATATTAATGATTAATAAGGGTAAAACAAGTGCTTTGCTAAAGGAAATTGTTAGGAAAAAAAATAAGAACGAGTCTGATGTTCAGGAAGCAATCCAGATACTCCAAGAAGGCGGGGGGATTGACCAGGCCCTTTCCATATCTCATCGCTATCTACTGAAAGCAAAGAAAGAGTTGACAAAACTTCCTAAAATACCCACCAGAGATGCCATGTATTATATTGCAGATTTTGTTCAAGCCAGGAAGTTTTGATTTAATCACAGTTTTGAGGGAAATGTGAAAAAAAGATTAAATTTATGTGTCTTTTAGAGGATTTTATTGCTCTTAAGAGAAATAACACATAATATATTTATAAAGAAATAATAAAGAAATAAATTTTTAACTTTTTAACAAGGTTTGTAACTATATTCTCAATCATAAAAGGTGTTGATACAATGGCAAATTTATATCCGGTTTATGTAAATCTGGTAAAACAAAAGTGTCTAGTTGTAGGAGGCGGGGAGGTAGCAGAACGAAAGGTTATTAGCTTAGTAGAGTGTGACGCGACGGTGACTGTTATCAGCCCTGAATGTACCCAATTTTTGCGCCAGTTGGCGGAAGAGGGAAAAATTGATTACATTCAGCGCAGATATGACCCTGGTGATCTGGAAGATGCTTTTTTAGTAATAAGTGCCACAGATAATCAGGAAGTGAATAAGTTGGTAGCATCTAGTTGCTTTTCCAAAGGTATTCTGGTAAATATAGTGGATGTGCCTGACTTGTGCAACTTTTTTGTACCATCCGTTGTACGCAGAGGTGATCTGACCATTAGTATTTCTACCGGAGGTAAGAGCCCCTTATTAGCAAGTAAATTGAGAAAGGAATTAGAGGGGCAGTTTGGAGAGGAGTACCAGCAGTACTTAGAGATAATGGGCCGGGTAAGACAACAGGTGCTGACAGAATGCGATGACCCGTCCAAGAGAAAGGCAATTTTTCAACGATTAGTAGAATCAGATATACTACAACTGCTTAGGGAAGGAAAAGAGTTCAGCGCAAAGGAGCGGGTTAACCAATGTTTATCGTTGTTGTGGGATTAAATCATAAAACAGCACCGGTTGAAGTGCGAGAAAGGCTTGCTTTTTCCAGCAGAGCAATACCAGAAATACTGCCTCAAATAAATAAGTACGAAAAGGTGGCGGGAAGTGTTATTTTATCTACCTGTAATCGGATGGAAATTTATGCAGCCGTTACTGATGTTGAAGCTGGATTAAAGAGTATCCATGACTTCCTGCGAAAATATGCTAATATCGATTTTGATGACAAGCATCAGTATTTTTACAGCCCTACCAATGAAAATGCTGTTCGCCATCTTTTTAAGGTGGCAGCAGGACTAGATTCCATGGTTTTGGGTGAATCCCAAATTCTCGGTCAAGTGAGGGAAGCATACCAGCTTGCCTGTGACAGTGGGGCCAGTAATAACGTACTAAATACTCTGTTTCAACAGGCAATTACTGTGGGGAAACGGGTTAGAACGGAAACTGATATTGATAAAAATGCTGTATCCATCAGCTATGCAGCCATAGAAAAAGCAAAGCAGGTTTTCGGTACGTTGAGTGGTTATTCCTGTTTAATTATAGGTGCGGGAGAAATGAGTGAGTTAACGGCAAAGCACTTGGTGGCAAATGGAGTTAGTAGTGTGGTTGTTTCCAATCGCTCCTTTGAAAGGGCGCAATTGCTGGCGGAGCAATTTAAGGGTAAAGCTGTGAAATTTGACTATCTTCTTGACCATTTAGAGGAGGCAGATATTGTCATAAGCTGTACAGCTTCCCCTAAATATATTTTGAACTTAGAGCAGTTGCAGCAAGTTATGACAAAAAGAATTAACCGAAAAATATTTTTTATTGATATTGCCGTACCCAGGGACATCGATCCAGCCATTAATGATTTACCTGGCGTTACCTTGTTGGACATAGATGACTTACACCATGTGGTAGATAGAAATTTGGCGGAAAGAAAAAAGGAAGCAATTAAAGGGGTAAAAATTCTGGAGGAAGAGCTGGAAGCATTTTTAAAATGGGTTAATTCCCTGTTTGTTATCCCAACTATTGCGGCTTTAAAAGAAAAAGGCAAAGAAATAAAAGAAAGAGAGCTGGCTAAAGCAATAAATAAGCTAGGTAATATAACTTCTAAAGAAGAAAAAGTTATTAGCATCTTGGCAAGTGCAATCGTTAATTCTTTGCTGCATGATCCTATCCTGAACCTTAAGACCCATGCCAATACCAGTCAAGGTCATTTGTATTCAGAAATTGCCCAAAACCTTTTTAATCTAGAGGTACAGGGTCAGCAAAAAAAGAAAAATATTGAAGTGATGGATAATCATCCAAAAAATACGGATTTTATAGAATCCTTTACCAATGAGGCAATGGTAATTGCAAAACGAGGAGGAGCAAATGGCTAGCAAGGTAATCATCGGAACCAGGGATAGTGCTCTTGCTTTATGGCAAACCAATTGGATTAAGGAACTTCTCCAGGAAAAATACCCCGACTTGGAGATAGGGGTAAAGGCTGTAAAAACACAAGGGGATAAGATTCTTGATGTTGCCCTGGCAAAAATAGGCGATAAAGGCCTATTTACTAAAGAGTTGGAAATTGCACTATTAAATGAGGAAGTGGACCTGGCGGTTCATAGCATGAAGGATATGCCTACTTTGCTTCCTGAAGGCTTAACAATCGGTGCCATTACAAAACGACATAATCCGGCTGATGTGGTAATCTCCAAAGGAGGATTAAGCCTGTTGGAATTGCCCTGGGGAGCAGTAATAGGTACAAGCAGCTTACGCCGGCAAGCCCAATTGCACCATATGCGGCCTGACTTTATCTTGAAAGACCTCCGGGGGAATTTAAATACCCGACTTAAAAAATTTAACGAACAGGATTTTCACGCCATGGTTTTAGCTGCAGCGGGAGTTGAGCGGTTAGGTTGGGCAGAAAAGATTACCGAGAGGCTGGACCCAACTGAATTTTTGCCTGCTGTTGGTCAGGGGGCTCTTGGTATTGAGATTAGAGAAAAAGATACCAGGATTCAAGAGATTATCAGTGTGCTTCATCACCAGGAAACAGCAACTGTTGTCAGGGCTGAGAGGGCCCTTTTGCGTTCCCTGGAGGGCGGATGCCAGATTCCCATTGGGGCATTAGGTGAAATTAAAGGAGAAAAATTGGTGCTGCTGGGATTGGTAGGCAGTTTGGATGGAAGTATGATCATCAGGCTAACGGGGGAAGGTGAAATCGACCTACCGGAGGAATTAGGAAAAATGTTGGCTGCCCAGTTGGTGGAACAAGGGGCTGGGGAGATATTAAAACAAATTAGAGCTGAATTCAACGAGGGGTGAGAGAAATGGATAAGGCCATAGTATATTTAGTTGGAGCAGGACCTGGTGATCCAGGTTTAATTACTGTAAAAGGAATGGAATGTATTAAGAAGGCTGATGTATTAGTTTACGATCGTCTGGCCAGCTCTCGGTTGTTAACTTATGCCAAACCGGATGCTGAACTTATTTTTGTGGGGAAGTCACCGGATCGCCATGTTCTGAAGCAGCATGAAATTAATCAGGTGCTGGTGGACAAGGCTAAAGCAAATAAAGTAGTTACCAGGTTAAAAGGAGGGGATCCCTTTGTCTTTGGCAGAGGTGGGGAGGAAGCGGAAGTGTTGCTGGAACACGGCATTCCCTTTGAAATTGTGCCGGGGATAACCTCTGCCATTTCAGTTCCTGCCTATGCAGGAATCCCAGTTACTCACCGGGATTTTACTACCTCCTTTGCTGTGATAACGGGAAACGAAGACCCTGCTAAGGATGAATCAACTATTAAATGGGATAAAATAGCTACGGGTATCGGTACCCTGGTATTTTTAATGGGAATGGGGAACCTGCCGAAAATTGTTTCTAAGCTTATTGAAAACGGTCGTGCTGGGGATACTCCCATTGCCCTCATCAGATGGGGAACCCGTCCGGAGCAGCAAACTCTGGTGGGAACTCTGACGGACATTGTGCAGAAGAGTGGGGAAGAAGGGTTTAAAAATCCTGCTATTATCATCGTTGGAGAAGTTGTAACATTAAGACAAAAGCTGCAGTGGTTTGAAAATAAACCATTATTTGGGAAGCGAGTGCTAGTGACCAGATCTCGGCACCAGGCCAGCGATTTTGCTAAGAAGATAGAAGAACTGGGTGGGGAGCCCTTTGAGTTTCCCACCATTGATATAGATGAACCCGACTATGTTGAAATGGATCAGGCCATTAGCAAGGTAAGTGAGTATGACTGGATTATTTTTACCAGTGTAAATGGAGTACAATCCTTCTTCAACAGAATATTTAAGCTGGGAAAAGATGTGCGCTCCTTGCAAAATGCTTCTATTTGTGCCATTGGACCCAAGACAAAAGAAGTTTTAGAAGAAAGAGGTTTATTGGTAGACTATATTCCGGGAGAATACCGGGCGGAAGCAATTATTGCCGGGCTGGAGGGTAAGGTTAAGCCAGGAGACAAAGTATTGCTGCCCCGGGCAGATATAGCCAGGAAAATACTACCCAAAACCTTATCAGAGATGGGTGCTGCTGTTGATGATGTGGCTGCCTACGTTACTAAAAAAAGCGCCTCCAATAGTCAACTACTCCGGGAGATGTTATTGAATAAAGAAATTAATATTGTTACTTTTACCAGCTCATCCACTGTTAAAAACTTTGTTGAGCTGCTGAATGCTGCTCCGGAAGAATTAGCTTCTTTGCTGGATGGTGTGTTTGTCGCCTCCATCGGGCCAATTACCAGTGCCACTGCTGAGGAGCTGGGAATTAAGGTGGACGCAGAAGCGAAGGAATACACTATTGATGGCCTTATAGACGTCATAAAATCATAAAAACCCTAGAGAGGTGGATTTAAAATGATTGGGATAACAAAATTTTTAATAGGCTCAGAAAATTTTGGAGATAGCCTGCGCTATACACATGGGTCAAAAGATCAGGTTAACGGTACCAGTGAAGGCAGGGGGCCGGTGGTGGCCTGGAATATGACCAGAACTTGTAATTTAAAATGCATTCACTGCTATTCCAGTTCAGAAAACAAAAAATATGACGGGGAACTTACCCATGAAGAGGCACTAAAGTTTGTTGACGATTTAGCAGCCTTTAATGTACCTGTACTCTTATTTTCCGGGGGAGAGCCCTTAATTAGGGAAGATATCTTTGTCCTGGCAGAAAGAGCTGCTAAGTACGGTATCAGACCAACCATATCTACAAATGGCACCTTAATCACCAGGAAGGTTGCCCAAAGGTTAAAGGATATTGGAGTTGGGTATGTGGGCATCAGTTTAGATGGCTTAAGAGAAGGTAATGACAAATTCAGAGGTAAGGAAGGGGCTTTTGATGCTGCTCTTCAGGGCATCGAAAACTGTGTTGCTGTAGGGCAGCGGGTAGGGTTGCGCTTCACCATTAACCGCCATAACTTTAAAGAGTTAAATAATATTTTTGATTTAATTGAGGAAAATAACATCAACCGGGTCTGCTTTTATCATCTGGTTTATTCCGGAAGGGGCAGCGAAATGATGAAAGAGGACGTTACCCATGAGGAGTCACGGCAGGCCATGGATATTATTATCAATCGAACTCTTGATTTTCATTCCAGGGGTATGAACAAGGAAATTCTAACTGTTGATAACCATGCTGATGCAATATATTTATACCTTAAGCTTAAGGAAACTAACCCAAAACGGGCAGAAGAAGTGTACGATCTGATGAAAATAAATGGTGGGAATCGTTCGGGGATAGCCTTTGCTAACGTGGACAGTCTAGGATACGTTCACCCTGATCAGTTTAACCAGCATCATACCTTTGGCAATGTAAGGGAAAAACCTTTTGGAGAAATTTGGACGGATACCAGTCATCCTATTTTGGCTGGGTTGAAAAACAGAAAGCCCCTATTAAAAGGCAGATGCTCCACCTGTAAATGGCTGCACGTGTGTAACGGTAACTTTAGGGCTAGGGCGGAAGCAGTTACAGGTGACTTTTGGGAATCAGACCCAGCATGTTATCTGACTGATGGGGAAATTTCCTAAGGAGGTAAGGTTATATGTTTCCTGTAATGAGACCGAGACGAATAAGGCAAGGTGAGAATTTCCGCAATATGGTGCGGGAAAACCATCTGCGGGTTGATGACCTGGTGTATCCTTTATTCGTGGCAGAGGGGAAAAACATTAAAAATCCAGTTTCATCTATGCCGGGAGTATTTCAGTTGTGCATTGACAACCTGCTGAGGGAAGTTGAGGAAGCTGTAAAAGTGAATATTCCGGCTATCCTTTTGTTTGGTATCCCTAAAGACAAAGATGAGGTTGGCACTGAAGCATATGCTGACAAGGGGATTGTCCAAGAGGCCATACGGACTATTAAAGAGCATTTTCCTCAAATTGCTGTAATTACCGATGTTTGCCTGTGTGAATTTACCAGTCACGGTCACTGCGGAGTTATCGGCGGACAAGGAGAGGTTATCAATGATGCAACACTTAAACTATTGGCCAAAACAGCTGTCTCTCATGCTGCGGCAGGTGCTGATATGGTAGCCCCCTCGGATATGATGGACGGACGGGTAGGGGCTATTAGAGAGTCTTTAGATGCCGATGGATTTGAAAAAATCCCCATCATGGCATACTCTGCCAAGTACGCATCTGCATTTTATGGTCCCTTTCGGGAAGCAGCCCAGTCAGCTCCCCAATTTGGAGATCGGCGCAGCTACCAAATGGATGTGGCCAATAGTGATGAGGCTGTTAGGGAAACATGGCTGGATATTCAGGAGGGGGCTGATATAGTAATGGTCAAACCTGCCCTCAGCTATCTTGATGTGATTCAGCGCATCAAGCAAGAGTTTGGCTACCCTGTGGCGGCTTATAATGTGAGTGGTGAATATTCCATGATAAAAGCAGCCAGCAGTCATGGTTGGATTAATGAAGAAAAAATTGTTGATGAAATAATGCTTAGTATGAAAAGGGCTGGAGCAGATATTATTTTAACCTATTTTGCCAAAGATGTGGCTCAACGGCTTAAAGTACGATAACAGTGAGGTGAAAAAATGATTATTTCCTGGAACACTACCAACCAGTGTAATATGTTATGTGGTCATTGCTACAGGGATGCGGGGGCAAGAGCTGAGGATGAATTAAACACGGAAGAGGGAAAAGCTCTTTTAGATGAAATAGCTAAAGCAGGCTTTAAAATCATGATTTTTAGCGGTGGTGAACCGTTTATGAGATCGGATATTATTGAATTAGTTGAATATGCCCGCAGTTTAGGACTGCGACCGGTTTTTGGGACAAACGGCACCTTAATCACTAAAGAAATAGCCCAAAAGCTAAAGGATGCTGGTACCATGGGGGTAGGTATCAGTTTAGACAGCATGGATAAAGAAAAGCATGATAAGCTGAGGGTATATCAGAGTGCCTGGGATGAAGCTGTGCGTGGAATGATAAACTGCAAGGAAGTAGGGTTGCCTTTTCAAATTCACACCACGGTAATGGATTGGAACCAGCATGAGGTATTGGATATTACTGATTTTGCCGTAGAACTCGGGGCTGTTGCTCACCATATCTTCTTTTTGGTGCCCACCGGTAGGGGTAAAAATATTGAAGAGGAATCCTTGCGGGCTGAGCAATATGAAGAATTGCTCACAAATATCATGAAAAAACAACAAGAGGTTAAAATAGAATTAAAGCCCACCTGTGCTCCTCAATTTATGAGAATTGCCAAGGAAATGGGCATGGATTTGAGATTTGGCAGGGGTTGCTTGGCGGGCACGTCTTACTGTATCATTGGCCCTAAGGGAAAAGTTCAGCCCTGTGCCTATATGGATATGGAGATTGGCAATGTGAGGGAAACTCCTTTTAGTGAGATTTGGGCAAACAGTGAGGTGTTTAAAAATCTGCGCACCCTGGATTATAGTGGAGGATGTGGTTCTTGCCGCTACAAAAAGGCTTGTGGAGGTTGCCGAGCCAGAGCTGCTTTCTATAATGATGGGGATTATATGGCAGAGGAACCGTGGTGTCTCTATCATGGAAGAAAGGGAGTGTAACTTAAGTGGATAATATTGATAAACAACTTTTGAATATTATCCAAAGAGGCTTTCCCATCTGCAGTCAGCCCTATCAACAGCTGGCAGATGAGTTGGGGACTTCCGAGGAAGAGATTATTGAAAAAATTGCCAAGTTAAAGGAAGAAGGTATCATCCGACGCCTGGGAGGTATTTTTGATTCTAAAAAGCTTGGCTATAAAAGCACTCTATGTGCCATCAAAGTGCCTCAGGAGAAAATACAAGAGGTAAAGGAAGTGATTAATTCCTATAAAGGTGTCACTCATAACTACCTACGGGAACATAACTATAATATGTGGTTTACTTTAATAGTTCCAGGTGCTGAGGCAATTGACGACGTGCTGGCAGAAATGCGGCGGGAAACGGGTATTGATGATATTATTAATCTGCCCGCAGTTAACTTTTTCAAAATTAATGTAAACTTTGATTTAAATGAGGTGTAATATGTTTTCCGACTTAGACATTAAAATAGTCAGAGCACTCCAGGAGGACTTGCCCTTGACCTCCGAGCCCTTCAAAGAAATTGCTGAGGAGTTGGGAATATCCGAGGAATTTTTACTAGAGAAGATAAATAGTTTTGTTGAACAAGGAATAATTAGACGATTTGGAGCAGCCATTCGGCACCGGGAAGCAGGTTTTACCGCCAATGCCATGGTTGTGTGGGATGTGGAAGATGAACGAACTGTGGAAGTGGGCAGGATTATGGCCGAGTTTTCCGAGGTTTCTCACTGTTATCAGCGGCCTCGCTATCCGGACTGGAATTATAACCTGTTTACTATGGTTCATGGCAAGAATAGAGATCAGTGCCAGGAGATAGCTGAAAAAATTGCTCAAGCTGCCGATATTGCAAATTTTAAACTGTTATTCAGCACTGATGAGTTAAAGAAAACAAGTATGAAATATTTTGTTTAATGCTACCTAGGAGGGAAACAAATGCATAGTGGGTTTGAGAAATCTGTAGCACTTTATCACCAGGCTACTAAGGTAATCCCTGGTGGAGTAAACAGTCCGGTCCGGGCCTTTAAAGGAGTAGGAGGCGAGCCGGTTTTCATCAAGAATGGTAAAGGCTCTAAAATCTATGATGTGGATGGAAATGAATATATAGATTATGTAGGATCCTGGGGTCCTTTAATTTTAGGACATCTACATCCGGAGGTTGTTCAGGCTGTCCAAGAAACCTTGTCTGTTGGTACTAGCTTTGGGGCACCCACAGAGCTGGAAACTGAAATGGCTCAATTAATCATTGATATCCTTCCTTCTATTGAAATGGTGAGAATGGTAAGCTCCGGTACAGAGGCGACCATGAGTGCTTTGCGGCTAGCCCGGGGCTATACTAAACGGAATAAAATTCTCAAATTTGAAGGCTGCTATCACGGCCATGCAGACTCACTGCTGATTAAAGCAGGCTCAGGTGCCTTGACTCTTGGGGTACCCACCAGTCCAGGTGTACCGGTAAATATTGCCAACGATACAATTACTGCTTCATTTAATAATCTGGAGATGGTAAAGGAAATCTTTGCTCAAGAAGGAGAATCTATTGCTGCAATAATTGTGGAACCTGTTGCCGGTAATATGGGTTGTGTGCCGCCTGTTCCCGGCTTCTTGGAAGGCTTGAGATCAGTAACTAAGGAATATGGTGCCCTGCTCATTTTTGATGAAGTAATGAGTGGGTTTAGAGTTGCCCTGGGTGGTGCTCAGGAATTGTATCATATGGACCCGGATATAACTTGCTTAGGAAAAGTAATCGGTGGTGGCTTGCCGGTGGGTGCCTATGGGGGTAAAAAGGAAATAATGGAGCATATTGCCCCAGCGGGTCCAATTTACCAGGCAGGTACCCTATCAGGAAATCCACTGGCCATGAGTGCTGGTTTAACTACAATTAAAGTGCTGCAGCGTCCAGGTGTGTATGAGCAAATGTTTGCTCGAACCAAGGAGCTGGCTGAAGGATTACAGTCTGTCACGGAGGAATTAGGGGTGACTGCCAGCTTTAATCGTGTTGGCACTATGCTGTCAATTTTCTTTACCGATCAGCAAGTGATTGATTATGCCACGGCTACCAGTTCGGACGTACCGAAATTCGGAAAATTTTTCTGGTCAATGCTAAAAAGGGGCGTATACCTGGCCCCGTCACAATTTGAAGCTTCCTTTATGTCTTTGGTGCATAGTGAAGAAGACATAGCTCACACCATCAAAGCTGCCAGGGAATCGCTAATTGAAATATAAAGATTAAAAATAATTAAATTTGTTCTGCAGTGAGGTTTAAAAACTAAAAGAAGTGTTCATACTATTATTACACACTCACTTCTTCATCAAGACCTCCTTGATCTAACAGACCCGGTTCGAATTCGAGCCGGGTCTGTTAGTTTTTTGCAGGAAAATCGATCTAGTTGCAAGAATAAATAAAATAGAACAAAATTCCTGCATTTTTGACAAGAAAGAAGGGGTTAACTTGGATCAGGAGCAAGAGTTCCATAGATTTGTGCAAAAAATTCATAGGAAAACTGGGCTGGATTTATCCCAATATAAGCAAAAACAAATGGAACGGCGTATTCGTTCTTTGATGAAGTCAAATAACTTAGATAATCTGGATCATTATTTTTCCTTAATTGATAGGAGTAAAGAGCACTTTGATAAATTTATGGATCACCTGACAATAAATGTATCGGAATTTTTTAGAAATCCTGTTCAGTGGGAGTATCTGCAAAAAAATATACTGCCAAGACTGTCACAAGGTAAAGAGAGCTTAAAGATTTGGAGCGCAGGCTGTTCAACAGGAGAAGAGCCCTATTCCTTGGCTGTCATGCTGAACGAATCATTGCCACATAAGAAATTTGTCATTCATGCTACAGACCTGGATTTGGAGGTTTTGCGAAAGGCAAGTGTTGGCAGCTATAATATTAAAGCCATCACAAATTTGGAAAATAGATTGGTAGCAAAATACTTCTCCCTACAGGGCCCGAATTATGTAGTAAAAGATGAAGTAAAGAAAAACATTCGTTTTTACCAAAGCAATTTGCTAAAGGATCAGATTGAAAAAAACTTTGACTTGATTTTATGCCGCAATGTGGTAATTTACTTTACTGAGGAGACTAAATTTGAACTCTATAAGGGTATTTTAGCTGCTTTGAAGCCTGGAGGTGTTTTTTTCACCGGCAATACGGAACAAATTTTTAAATCAAAAGAAATTGGCTTTCAATCAATGGCGCCATTTTTTTATCAAAAGCCTGATTTAATATAAAAAGGTGAGGTGAGAAGTAATGAGTACACCTGTTTTTGCACTGGATATTGGTACTAGAACTGTGATCGGAATTGTTGGTCATCAACAGGAATCAGGATTTTATCTTGATGCAGTTGAAGTGGTAGAGCATGAATCCCGGTCAATGTTAGACGGACAAATACATAATATTAGCCAAGTAACCGAAGTTGTAAAAAAGGTAAAGCTGCAGCTTGAAGAAAAGACGGGCTTAGTTTTGCGTGAAGTGGCTGTAGCTGCAGCAGGGCGGGCGTTAAAAACAATAAAATACATTCATCATCATGATTTTGAAGTAGGCCAGGAAATTTCCAAAGAAGATGTAATTTGTCTGGAAATAGAGGCAGTAGGATTGGCACAGCAGCAGTTAGCAGCGGCAGGTGAACTGGGAGAAGGGATTAACTCCTATCACTGTGTAGGTTATAGTGTGATCAGTTATTTTCTGGAGAAAAATTTAATTGGCAATCTAGTTGGTCAGCATGGAAAAAATATAGGTGTTCATGTTATTGCCACCTTTTTGCCCAGAGTTGTAGTTGATTCACTGTACACAGTGTTAAAGAAAGCAGATCTGGAAATGGGTAATTTGACATTAGAGCCCATAGCTGCCTGTAAGGTAATTATTCCTCAGAGTATGAGGCAGTTGAATATTGCCCTAGTAGATATTGGTGCGGGCACCTCTGATATAGCTATCTCAAAAGAGGGAGCAATTAATTCTTATGCCATGGTGCCTATAGCCGGCGATGAAATAACAGAAGCCCTTTGTAATGAATATTTACTAGATTTTAATGAAGGGGAAAGAGTGAAACGGTTACTGGCTGAAAGTGAACATGTAGAGCTAATAAATATTCTAGGGGAGCAGGTGCAGTTAAACTGCAAGGAGATCATTGGCAAAATTGCGGGCATTGTTGACAATATTGCTGAAAAAATAGCAGAACAAATATTAGTTATTAATGAGCGAGCACCCCAAGCTGTATTTTGTGTTGGAGGAGGCAGCCAATTTCCTACCTTGCCTGAAGCTATTGCTGTTAAGTTAGGACTTCCTCCCCAGCGAGCTGCGGTCAAAGGACGGGAGATAGTAGTAGGACTGCAGGGTGATAAGTCAGCATTGATTGGACCAGAAGCAATAACTCCTTTAGGAATTGCTGTTACAGCAAATGAACAGCTTGGGTTAATGAAAGCAGAGGTTAATGGCAGAATCGTCAGTTTTATCAATACCAGCAGACCGACTGTAGCTGACGCCTTATTAGCTGCTGATACAAATCTGGGCAAAATGTATGGCCGCCCTGGATTGTCCTTGACTGCTGAAGTTAATGGAGAAATAAAAATAATTAAGGGGACTATGGGGTCAAGGCCGATAATAAAACTAAACGATAAAGAAGTTGAATTGGATCAACAGCTTTATGATTTCTGTAGAATCTCTGCGGAACCAGGAAAACCAGGTGAAGATGCCCAGGCAACTGTAAAAGATGTGATGGAAAAGCTGCCTCAAAAAACAGTCATCATAAACGGGGAAAAGATGGAATTAGTTCCTCCCGTTTACCTTAATGGCAAAGTGATTACTATTACACAAAAGCTACCAGACAATGCTAAGATTTATTTTAATAAACTGGAAATTGTCGTGGATATTTTGAATTTACTTGAGTATGCTCCGGGAAATTTTACTGCGGCTACAGTAAACTATTTTATTAATGGTAAAAAGTCTGCCTATTATTATCAAAAATTTTATGTACTGTTAAACACTGAGAGAGTTAATCTAGATAAACAGGTGAATAATAATGATAACATTGAAATTATCGAAAATATAAATTGTTTTAAGCGCATTAAAGAACTAATTTCTGGAGACCATAACGATGTTATCAAAATAACTGTCAATAATAAGCAGATTATCTTAGGTAATGAAGCTCCTCATAAGTTGCAAAATAAAGGCCGTGAGGCTGGAGCTGACGATCTGGTAATGGAAGATGACATGATAACTTATGAAAAGCTGCCGGCTAAACTAATTATGGCTGATTTGCTTAATTATCTAAACTTCAACACTATGCCGGAAAATAAAAGAGCGAGATTGGTAATGCTAATCAATCAGCATCCTGCACAATTTACAAGTAATATTAATAACGGAGATAATATTTTGCTGGAATGGAGATAATAGGCCTTTCACGCCGGGAACACGGGCTCCTGTATCTGGCATCCTGCATCTTGATTGGGGCGTAGCCAAGTTGGTAAGGCACGGGACTTTGACTCCCGCATTCGTAGGTTCGAGTCCTTCCGCCCCAGCCATTAATTTAGATGATTCTAAACCGGCCTTATACCGGTTTTTTTTATTTTATTAATTAGGCAGAAGGATTTTTGTCATTTAATTTAGAATAGTAAAAATACAAATAAACGTTAATAAGGAGGATATTAGAAAATGGGAATTAGAATTGTAACAGACAGCACAGCCTATCTCAGTCCAGAGGTAATTTCTCAATATGACATTTCAGTTGTTCCATTGATAGTAAACTTTGGAGATGAGTCTTTTAAAGAGGGAGAAAAATATAGTAATAAAGAATATTATCATAAATTAAAGACCACTAATTTAGTTGCAACAACAAGTCAGCCTTCTTCAGGAGATTTTTTTACTGTTTACAAAAAACTTGCCGACGAGGGAAACGAGATTATCTCTATACATATATCATCAGTTCTTAGTGGTACCTTAGCAAGTGCCCAAGCTGCATCTACCTTATTGCCCGAGGCAAAAATAACTGTAATCGATTCTTTATCAACTGCGAACCCCCTTGCCTGGATGGTTATTGAGGCGGCCAAAGCTGCTCAGGCAGGTCAAACCGTTGAAAAAATTACCCAACAAGTGGAAAATATGAAGAAAAATATCAACCTCCTGTTTGTGGTGGATACAATGGAGTACCTAAAAAGAGGTGGCAGAGTGGGTGGGGCTCAGGCACTTCTAGGCACTTTGCTGCAAATTAAACCGATTTTGCACCTGCAGTCAGGTCGAATTGAGGTTTTTGATAAGGTAAGGACAAAGCAAAAGGCTTTAGCTAGACTTATTAGTAAATTTGATAGTTTTATGAGTAATGGTCCGACCATGGAAAACCTTAAAGTAGCTATAATCCATATAGACGCGGAAGAAAACACAGGAATTTTGAAAAAAGAATTGGAAGAAAAGTATCCAGGCTTGCAAGTTGAGGGGGGCGAATTAGGACCAGTTATAGGCTCACACGCTGGACCAGGAACCTTAGGGATAGCATTTTGTAAATTGTAAAAAATAAGATTACTTTAATAATTACAACCTGGTAATTTATACAGGTTGTAATTTGATTCAGGAGGGTCTATGATTACCTTGCGGCGGTATAGGCACTTTAATAGATATAAACAAGTAGCTAATACTTTGATAAAGCACGGGTTTGGCCATTTAATTCATGCTCTGGGATTAGATGAGATTCTTCCTGTAAGCAAAAATATGCGGGAAGAGAAAGTCAACCTGTCAACTCCTGAAAGAATTGTGAAGGTTCTGGAAGATTTAGGTCCTACTTTCGTAAAAATTGGTCAGGTGCTAAGTATTCGAATTGATATGCTGCCCAGTGATTATATTAAAGAGCTGGAAAATCTTCAAGATAATGTCCCTCCTTTGAGTGAAACTGAAGTTAGAAATGTGATTGAAGCAGAATTCGGTAAAAGGACAGAAGAAGTTTTTCCAGAGTTTCACTGGCAGCCACTTGCCTCTGCGTCTATTGGCCAAGTGCACCGGGCTAAGTTTGCGGCTGGCACAGAAGTGGTTATAAAGGTTCAAAGACCGGGAATAAAAGAGTTAATGGAAATAGATTTGGAAATACTATTTGACCTGGCCAGGTTTCTTGACAAAAGGACTTCTTGGATCAAGCAATATGGCCTGCTGGGGGTTGTGGAAGAGCTATCAAACAGCCTTAGAGGTGAAATAGATTATTCACTAGAAGGTAGAAATAGTGAAAAAATTAGGAATAATTTTAAGGATAGCCAAGAGGTACTGGTTCCCAGGGTGTATTGGGAATATACCACTAATAGAATATTGGTACTGGAATATGTTGAAAGTGTCAAAATATCTAATTTGGAAGAGTTGAAAAGGCGAAAGTGGGATATAAATCAAATCGCCTCCAAGTTTGTATCGGCTATGATAACTCAAATTTTTGTTCATGGTTTTTTTCATGCAGATCCTCATCCTGGTAATGTGGGGGTGTGTGAGGGGAAAATAGTATTTATGGATTATGGACAGGTCGGCAAAATTGATGAATGGACCATGAACAAATATATTGACTTAATAATCTACCTAATTAGACAAGATGTTGCTGGAGTAGTTAATGTGTTGCTAGAGTTTGGCGTAGTGGATGAGCAGGTTGAACGAAAAAAGCTGGAAAGAGATATAACCCGATTAAAACAAAAATACTATCGTGCGGCTTTTAGTGAGATAAATGTTGGATTAGCTTTACGGGAAATGCTTTTAGTTATTCAAGAGCACAATGTGAAGGTGCCTGCTGAGTTTGTTTTAATGATAAAAGCCTTACTTACGGTGGAAGGTGTAGTTCAACAGCTTAACCCCCAACTAAGTATCGTCGAAATAGCTGAACCCTTTGGAGTTGAACTTTTCAAAAAAAAGTATAACCTGGAAAATATCACTAAGCATTTGGTTCAACAAACTTACCAAAACCTAAAATTGGTTGCCGAATTACCAAAACAGATCAATTCCCTTTTTTCAATTTTGGAAGAGGGTCGGTTGAAAATACGGATTGAACATGGAAATTTAAGAAATATTATCCTGGGCCTGAATGTTGCCAGTAATAGAATTTCAATCAGTATTGTTTTGGCAAGTATTATTGTTGGCTCTTCTTTGATAGCTCAAAAATTTGAAAGGACAATATTCTTAAAAGTTCCGGCAGCGGAAATCGGATTTTTGCTGGCGGTAGTTTTAGGAATTTGGCTAGTATTTTCAATTCTGCGAAAAGGCAAATATTAAAATAAAAATATTAACCATAGTATTATTTCACAACTATGGTTTTTTAATTTGATAAAATGAAATTAAAATTTTTGATAATTTGAACCAATCAATTGCAATTCACCCTTGATATTGTGCCATTTAATTGTGTATTTAACTGCTAAAGTTGAAAAACAAATTAAAATATGATTTCACAAGGCAGGATAATAACTTTAGTTGTAGAATAATTTAGAGTAGTTTTTTATAATAGATTTAAAAAAAAATAATAGTATTTGAAAAAATAACCTTTTTTCTAATAATTTAGAATTTAACATTTGTAAAAAAATTTATGGGAGTAGGTGGGAAATAGGAGAATATTGGCAAATATTTTGTTTTTTCTTAAATAATTTTAAGGAGGTTAAAAAAATGCCTAGATTTAGAGATTTGACACATACTTCAAAGCCTTCAGATGCTCCGCGAGTTGTTGATCCCAAAAACCGTAACCGCTCAATCGATCCAGGGACATTAGCTATGCTGGATAAAACAAAAGAAAGTGGAATCATCACCGCTTTTGACCGTTTTGTCGCCCAGCATCCCCAGTGTCAATTTGGTTACAAAGGCATCTGCTGTCGTATTTGTATCCAAGGCCCATGTAGAATTAAAACGGAAGAAGGTCCAGCCAGCAGAGGAATTTGTGGTGCTGCTGCCTATACTATCGTTGCGAGGAATGTCGCCCGTTCCATGGCCGGTGGAGCAGCATGTCACTCTGACCATGCGAAGCATATAGTTAAAGTTTTATTAAAAGTTGCCGAGGGAAAAGCCCCGGATTATAAAATTACCGATCCAGAAAAGCTAAAGCGAATTGCTGTGCGTATTGGCTTGGAAGTTGAAGGCAAGTCAGATTTAGAGCTAGCCAAAGAAGTTGCTCTGGCTGCTTTGGAGGATTACTCCAGACATGATGATGAAGTGATGTGTACTTGGTTAGAATCAACCATTACCGAGGGACGTAAAGAAAAGTTTAGATCCCACAATATTGCACCTTACGCCATCAACAATAATATTCAAGAGCTATTAAGTGGTACTCATATAGGTATGGATGCCGATCCGGTTAATATTATTTTCCACGGATTAAAAGTTGCCCTTGCAGATTTTACCGGTATGCACATTGGGACAGATCTGACCGACGTTCTTTTTGGCACACCCAAGCCGGTTATTACCGAAGCAAATATCGGTGTGTTAAAAGAAAAGAAAGTAAATATTGCTTTACACGGTCATAACCCACTTTTAAGCGAAATGATTGTTAGAGCAGCTAAAGATATGGAAGGTGAAGCCAAGGCAGTTGGTGCTGAGGGCATTCAAATTTCAGGTATTTGCTGTACCGGAAATGAGGTATTGATGCGCCAAGGTGTTCCTATTGCCGTTTCTTTTGCTTCTCAAGAGTTGGCCATTATGACCGGAATTGTTGATGCAGTGGTGGTGGACGTTCAGTGTATTATGCCTTCTTTGCGTCAAGTGGCTGAATGCTATCATACTAAGATTGTGACAACTTCTCCTGTTGCTAAAATACCTGGAGCATATCATTTTGACTACCAAGAAGACAAGGCTATGGATTATGCTCAGAAAATAATCCGCTTAGCTATTCAAGGATTTAATGAACGCAATCCTCAGTTAATCAATTTGCCGGATGTAAAAAGTAAGGTTGTTGCCGGCTTTAGTTTGGAAGCATTGTTGGATATCCTAAAGGGTGTAAACAGTGACAATCCAGTAAGCGTTATTACTGATGCTATCAAAGCAGGTGAAATTAAAGGGGTTGCCCTTTTTGCCGGATGTAATAATTTAAAAAGCCTAGAAGCTGAAAACCATTTAACCATTGTAAAAGAGCTGGCAAAAAATGATGTGTTTTTGCTGGCTACAGGATGTTCTGCCCAGGCCTTTGCTAAAAATGGCCTGTTGAATTCTTCTGCGGTGGAGGAATACGCAGGTCCTGGTCTAAAAGCACTTATTCAAAAACTAAATGCAGCAAATAATCTAGTTGACCAGCTGCCCTTGATTTTCCATATGGGTTCCTGTGTGGATAACACTAGAGCGGCTGACTTATGCACCATGATGGCTAATGAATTGGGAGTTGATATTCCTAAGGTGCCTTTTGTGGCCAGCGCTCCAGAAGCCATGAGCGAAAAGGCAATAGCCATCGGTTCCTGGTGTGTAGCCATGGGATTGCCTACCCATGTTGGAACTATGCCTCCTCTTGAAGGAAGTGAGTTGGTTTACGGGATTGCTACCCAAATCGCTTCTGATGTTTATGGTGGATACTTTATTCTGGAAATGAACCCAGAAGTAGCTGCTGGTAAAATTTTAGATGCTCTTGAATACCGAACCTGGAAACTTGGAGTTCATCATGCAACACAAGAGAAATTTGAAACAGAAAAGTTGTGTCAGAACTACTAATATTTGGAAGTGTTAATTTCGAAAGGAGGAGCTAAGGCATGGCAGAGAACTTTGACCGGATTTATGCAGGTGTGGTTCAAGAAGGAAAAGAACCCAAAAAACTCTTTAAAAATGTTTATAACGGCGCAATTACAGCCGTAAGTTATGCGGAAATTTTATTAAATCAAGCCATTAGACGGTATGGTGAGGGTGCAAAGGTTGAATATCCCGATACAGCATATTATTTGCCCATCATCAGGTCTTTAAGCGGAGAAGAAGTAACAAAATTGGGCCAATTGCCGCCAATCCTGAATAGGATGCGGGCTCAAATAAAATCAGACTTGAATTTTGAGAATGCTAGGTTAGCAGGAGAATCCACCCTTTATGCTGCTGAAATTATTGAAGCCCTACGGTATTTAAACGGTGCTAAGCCACATGAGGAGCCCTGGACAGGATTTTTGGGTGACCCAGTAGTAAGAAAATATGGTATTAAAATGGTTGACTGGACCATTCCTGGTGTTGCTGTAATTTTGGGTCGGGCCAGAACCAGCCAGGATGCTAAGAAACTTGTTGAAAAGCTAATGGGTAAAGGAATGATGTTATTCCTCTGCGACGAAATCATTGAGCAGTTGCTGGAGGAAAATGTTAAGCTGGGTATTGACTATATTGCCTTCCCTGTAGGTAACTTTACCCAGGTAGCCCATGCTGTCAACTATGCTTTAAGAGCAAGTATGGCTTTTGGTGGTATTACCCCTGGTGAACGGGAATTGCACAGGGATTACCAATTTAGACGAGTATTGGCTTTTGTACTCCAGTTGGGAGAAAGGGATGAAGTGAAAATTGCTGCCAGTATGGGTGCTATTTTCCTCGGTTTCCCAACCATTACCGACCAACCCCTTGAAGAAAATGAGCAATTAAAAGACTGGTATCTCTCTGAACCAAATTATGACGAAATGATCCAGGTTGCTTGTGAGTTGAGGGGTATTAAGAGTACTAATATAGAAATTGATATTCCTATTAATCATGGACCTGCTTTTGAAGGTGAAACTATTCGTAAAAATGACACCTATGTGGAGTTTGGCGGAGGCCGGACTACTGCCTTTGAATTAGTAAGAATGGTTTCCCAAGATGAAATCACTGACGGAAAAGTAGAAGTTATTGGCCCCGATGTTGACGAAGTTGAAGAAGGTTCAAAGCTTCCGCTGGGTATTATGATCGATATCTACGGCAGAAAAATGCAGGATGACTTCGAAGGCGTATTAGAGAGAAGAATTCACTACTTTGTCAACTACGGTGAAGGCCTATGGCACGTAGCTCAACGGGACTTATGCTGGTTGAGATTTAGTAAGGAAGCTATCCAAAAAGGCTTAAAGCTGAAACATGTGGGTGAACTATTAATAGCTAAATTAAAGCAAGAATTTCCTGCTATTGTAGACCGGGTGCAGGTAACTTTGATTACTGATCAATCCGCTGTTGAAGAGAATATTAAAGTAGCCAGAACAAGATACTTGGCCAGAGATAACAGGCTAAGAGGCCTGGTGGATGAGTCTGTGAATACCTTCTACTCCTGTTTATTATGCCAGTCCTTTGCACCTAACCATGTATGTATCGTTTCTCCTGAGCGGGTAGGATTGTGTGGAGCGGTTAGTTGGCTGGATGCTAAAGCTTCTTTTGAAATCAATCCAACAGGGCCGAACCAGCCTATTATCAAAGGTGAGGCAATCGATGAGCTAAAGGGTATGTGGAAAAATGTTAATGAATACTACTACGGTACCTCAAACAGGAATTTAGAAGAAGTTAATATGTATACTATGATGGATCGACCAATGACTTCCTGTGGTTGTTTCGAAGCAATTATGGCCATCGTTCCTGAGGCCAATGGTATTATGATTACTACTCGGGAACACAGTGGCATGACTCCTTGTGGGATGACTTTCTCAACCTTAGCCGGTTCAGTAGGTGGTGGAGTTCAGACTCCTGGTTTTATGGGTATTGGGCGTACCTATGTAGTTAGCAGAAAGTTTATTCCTGCCGACGGTGGTATTGCCCGGATTGTCTGGATGCCAAAGGAATTAAAAGAATTCTTAAGGGAAGACCTTATCAAGAGAGCTGTGGAAGAAGGATTAGGGGAAGACTTTATTGACAAGATTGCCGATGAGGCAGTTGGAACAACTGCAGATGATATCGTGTCCTTCCTGGAAGAAAAAGGTCATCCAGCTCTAACAATGGATCCAATGATGTAATATTAAGGTATAGGTTATTAGGTAGCCGGATAATCTAGGATTAACCGGCTGCCTTTAAACAATAATCGATCAAAAAATGGAGAAAGGAGACAAATTCATGGGTTTAACAGGATTAGAAATCTATAAGCAACTGCCAAAAAAGAACTGCGGAGAGTGTGGGCCGCCAACTTGTCTCGCCTTTGCCATGGCTTTAGCAGGTGGAAAAGCTTCTTTAGAATCTTGCCCATATGTTACAGAAAATGCAAAGGAAAACTTAGGTGCTGCTTCTGCACCACCAATCAAACTGATTAAGGTTGGTATTGGTGATACTGAGATTCAGTTAGGTGATGAAACTGAATTATTCCGCCATGACAAAACCTTCTATCATCCAACTGGAGTAGGTTTCCTAGTATCAGACAGTCTCAGCGTTGGGGAAATTGAAGCTAAAGTTGCTACTATCAACAGCTTAGTTTTCGAACGAGTAGGTCTTCAGTACAAAGTTGATTTTGTAGCTTTAAAAGCTGACTCAAATAATGCAGATACCTTTAAAGCTGCTGCTGAAGTTGTTGCTGCCAACACTAAGCAAGCTATTATTTTGATCAGCGAAGATGCTGCTGTAATTGAACCTGCCCTGGCTGTAGTGGCTGACAAAAAGCCGATGATTTACCCTGCCACAGAAAGCAATTGGGAAAGCATGACTCAACTAGCTAAAAAATATAATGCCGTGTTAGGTGTAAAAGGCAATGGATTAGATTCCTTAGCAGCTCTGGTAGAAAATATTGCTAAAGACTATAAGGAATTAGTAATTGACTCAGGCAACACTGAAACATCAAAAGTTTTAGCTGATTTAGTTCAGATTAGAAGATCAGCAATTAAAAAGCGTTTTAGACCTTTAGGATATCCTTCCTTGGCATTCTCCACTGAAGGAGATGCTCTTGACCAAGTTTTAAGAGCTCAAGCTTATGTATCCAGGTATGCCAGTGCAGTAATTATTGAAACTACTGAGCGGGCAGCTGTACTTCCCTTATTGTCCTGGAGACAAAACTTGTATACCGATCCTCAAAAACCAATTCAAGTTGAAGAAAAAATCTATGAGGTTGGAATAGTAACTCCAGATTCACCTGTGTATCTCACTACTAATTTTTCATTGACTTACTATAGTGTCGAGGGAGAAGTAGAAGCTAGTAAGATTCCAAGTTATATTATTCCAATCGATACCGACGGTACTTCTGTTTTAACAGCTTGGGCTGCCGGAAAGTATGAAGCGGAAAAGATTGCTGCTGCTTTAGAGAAACTTGCTATTGGGGATAAAATAAACCATAGAAATATTATCCTGCCAGGATATGTAGCTGTCATCAGCGGCAAGCTTAAAGAAAAATCTGGCTGGAATGTAATTGTTGGACCAAGAGAGGCTTCTGGAATTCCAGCTTTTGCAAAAAGTCAGCTATCATAAAGGGTGATTTTTAATGGCAAAACATACCGTGCGTTTTTTACCAAATGACATAACAGTGGACGTAGACCGGGGAACTACACTTTTGGAAGCTGCAAGTAGCGCAGGGATTGAACTAAAAAGCACTTGCGGCGGTGACGGTAGTTGCGGTAGATGTACGGTATTAATCAAAGATGGCTTGGTTGAAAGCTTAGGACAAGGTAATTTGTCAAAAAGGTCAAAAGACCAAGGACTGTCATTGGCTTGTAAATCTGCTGTAGCAGGTAATACTACCGTAGTAGTCCCTAAGGATTCAATTCTGCAAAGTCATCAGATCTTGCTTGATGAAAAAAATTTATTGTCGGAAGTAAGCATAGACGCTTTGAGAAATTACAAAAAAGATAGTTTTATTAAAAGGTATTACCTTACTTTGGAGGAACCTACATTAACTGAGAATGCCCCAGACCTAGCGAGACTCATGGCTGAATTGCGGAAAAACGGGGTAAATAACGCTCATATCGCTCTAGAAAATGTCAAAAATTTAGCCTCTGTATTGAGAGATGGCAATTGGAGGGTTACTGTAACTACCAGTGACTTACATGATTTTATTTCAATTATCAGTATTGAGGCTGGTCATGTTACAAAACCACTGTATGGCTTTGCTATTGATATTGGCACCACTACCGTGGTAGTAAATCTGGTGGAAATTGAGACAGGTCAAATTATAGACAGTCAAGGAACCTATAATAAGCAGGCCCGATATGGGGACGATGTTATTACCAGGATTGTGCATGCCTCTGATTATGATATCGGTTTATCAGAACTTCAACAGGCTGTTGTCTCAACAGTAAATGAGTTGGCTAATAAGTTAGTTGTGAAAAACCAGTTAGTTCCTGAAGATATTAAAGCTGCTATAGTTGCTGGTAATACTACCATGACTCAGTTATTTCTAGGGATAAATCCTAAGTACATCAGGCTTGAACCTTATATCTCCACCATTGCGCAAGTCCCTTTAGTAAAGGGTAGTGAACTTGGCCTGGTAATGCACCCTGAAGGAATTATTTACAACTTTGCAGCTGTGGCCAGTTATGTAGGGGGAGACATTGTATCGGGAGTTTTAGCTACCAATATGGCTAAAGAAGAGTCAATCGTCTTATTCATTGATATTGGTACTAATGGAGAGATGGTATTGGGTAATCAGGACTGGCTCGTTACCTGTGCATGTTCAGCAGGCCCTGCCTTTGAAGGGGGAGGTATCACCCATGGCACCCGGGCTATGACTGGAGCTATTGAGAGGGTTTTTATTGACTCCCAGTCTTATGAAGTAAAATTTAAAACTATCGGCAGCGGCAAGCCGATTGGTATCTGCGGTTCTGGTTTGATTGATGGTTTGGCAAAGCTCAGGAATGCAGGAATAATTGACCGGTCGGGTAAGTTTAATCAAAGTGTTCAGACAACACGCCTCAGAAGAACAGAGGAAGATTGGGAATTTGTTCTTGCTTGGGCTCATGAATCGGAATTAGAGAAGGATATTGTGCTGACAGAAAGTGACATAAAAAATATCATCAGGGCAAAAGGGGCGATATACTCGGCTATTCGTACCATGTTAAAGATGATGGAGCTAGACGGATTTGCCATCGATAAAATAGTTATCGCCGGTGGTTTTGGCAATTATCTAAACATCGGTGATTCCATCCAAATTGGACTACTGCCGGATTTGCCAATTGAGAAATATATATTTCTCGGAAATAGTTCGGTGAAAGGCTCTAGGATAGCGCTTTTGTCTAAGGAAGCTTTGCTTGAAGCAGAGGAAATTGGCAGAAAAATGACTTATTTAGAGCTTTCGGTGGGAAATACTTTTATGGATGAATTTGTATCAGCTTTATTTTTGCCCCATACTGATTTAAGTCAGTTTCCTTCAGTAACTCAATAATATAAAGCTAGAATATTGAGAAAGGAGAGTTGTAATGGCTGTTAATATAATTAAAGACAGATATGCCAGTAACGTTGGTGAAGTTGTTTTAGGTGCTACCAAAGACCAGGGGGGTACTAGAAGCCACACTCTTACAGTTGGTGGAGATGCTACCTTGCCTTACCTACACTTTGAAGGTGAAGTAAAAAACAAGCCGATAATTGCATTAGAAGTTGTTGACGTTGTACCTGATTGGAATCAAGTAGTAAAAGGACCTTATGCAGATGTGCTTGACAACCCAGCAGAGTGGGCTAAGAAATGTGTTGAATACGGAGCAGATGCAATTTATCTAAAGCTTGACGGTGCCCATCCTGACCGGGCAAATAGATCAGCTGAAGAATGTGTAGCCACTGTAAAGTCAATCCTGGAGGCAGTTGGTGTTCCATTAATTGTTAATGGGTGTGGTGTGGCAGAAAAAGATAATGAAGTGTTGACAGCAATAGCAGATGCTGCAGCAGGGGAAAACTTATTAATTGGTCTTGCTGAGGAAGATAACTACAAATCATTGACTGCTGCTTGTATGGTACACAAGCATAGTATTATTGCTCGTTCACCCCTGGATATTAACATCTGTAAGCAGCTCAATATTTTGATTAATGAAATGAACCTTCCTTTAAACAGGATAGTAATTGACCCTATGATAGGTTCATTGGGTTATGGCATTGAATATGCTTACTCAATTATGGAGAGAGCTCGATTAGGGTCATTACAAAACGATAAAATGCTGGCAATGCCGATGATTTGTACTGTAGGTTACGAAACCTGGAGAAGTAAAGAATCTAACGCCAGTGAAGCTGACTTTCCTAGCTGGGGAGATCAAGAAGTAAGAGGTATTGGCTGGGAAGCTATGACAGCTGCTGCCTTAATCCAGGCAGGTGCCAGCATCCTGTTAATGAGACACCCGGAAGCATTAAAGAAAGTTAAGAAAAATATTGATGAACTGATGGTTTCAAATCAATATTAATTAAGAATTATCGGAGGGGATATTATGATTATAATTGGCGAAAGAATTAACGGGATGTTTAAAGACATCGGCGAAGCAGTTAAGAACCGAGACCCTAAGCCATTACAGGAATGGGCTAAGAGGCAAGAAGAGGGTGGCGCTCACTATTTAGATATTAACACTGGGCCAAGCGTGGAAGACAGAGTTACAGCTATGCGTTGGATGGTAGAAGTGGTGCAGGAAGTTTCAGACCTGCCGTTATGCTTGGATTCAACTAACTATGATGCTATCGAAGCAGGTTTGGAAGTTTGTAAAAGACCTGCCATGATTAACTCTGTTCCAGCTGAAAGACCTAAAATTGAGCGAGTTTTCCCTATGGCTGTAAAACATAATGCATCAGTAATTGGTTTAACCATGAATGAAAAAGGTATCCCCAAAAATGCTGAAAACCGATTAATATTTGCAATGGAACTGGTAGCTGCAGCTGACGAATTTGGCTTGCCAATGGAAGATCTTTATATTGATCCACTAATTTTACCGGTAAACGTTGCTCAGGATCATGCACCTGAAGTTTTAGAAACAATTAGACAAATAAAAATGCTTTCTAACCCTTCTCCTAAAACGGTATTAGGATTGAGTAACGTTTCTCAAAAATCACCTGATAGACATCTAATTAACCGGGTTTACATGGCAATGGCTATGACTGCCGGTCTTGATGCAGCAATTGTTGATGCTAACGATGAAGCATTAATAGATGCTGCTGCAACAGCCTCTATTCTTTTGAACAAAAGCGTTTACTGCGATTCCTACATCAAAGTTTTTAAGACTAGATAACAATTACTCACTACAATATAATGCCTCACTTTAAGAAGCGAAGCTTGCCGAAATAACGGCAAGCTTCGCTTCTTATGCAAAATAATTGAGTTATAATATTGCATTAATCTTTTTGTTAGGGGTAACTTAACTTAAATAGATTAAGTTGGGAGTTGCTAGAATGAAAATTCTGATTATCACAAACGGAACTTATCATTCTGCTGTATCATTCGAGACCAAGCTTCCTGCATACCAAATATATTGGGGAAGGCATTACTTGCAAATAATGTCGTGCTTAAAGGAGCTTCGGAAAAAAAAATATCAAGTGGATTATTATATTTATTCATTGAGTCACGGATTGATTGAGTACGACCGAGAAGTAACACGGGAAACATGTGACTGGAGGGGCTGGGGCAAGAAAAAATTATCAGCATATGGCAGGTCTAAATCCTTTCCAGAAATTTTCGCCAAGCTTCTCCAAGAATATGACCTTGCATTTATTTTATTAAGTAAAGATTTTTTATATTCCCTATGCTTAAGTTCCAAGGAAATTAACAAGTACTTTTGCTTATTACATACAAAACTACTTTTTTTTGTGGGCAATGGGTGCGATAATTTGCTGCCAAGTTATCAAAATATGATTAAAATACACACAGGTCCAGTGGAAGCAGCTAAATATAAAATAAACCTGTTGGAATTAAAGTCATATTTTTTAAAGGAAGTATGTGCAAATATTTTTTAAACATTCTTGCATACTAAACCTAAGTTCCTCATAAACATATATGAGGGGTGTTATCATATGAATGAATGGGAAAAAGAGATATATTCTCTGATAGACAAATTAATTTCAGAAATAATAAGCAATGAAGGAAAGACAATAAGCAAAAATGAAGAAAATATTATTAAGACTGTTTACGAACTTACTAATAATAGATATGAAAATAAAAGTCGGGAAGAGGTACAGAGAATTTTTAACCGTCTAATAAAAACGAGACTGCCTCATCCTGCAGTATTCCATTGCTTTCCAAGCTTTAAAGAAAGGATTGAGCAAATATCAACTTACTCCCCTCCCAAGCAGACCAACACTCAGATAAAACCCACTTTAGAAGCCACAATTAGGGTGTTGTATCCCTTTAGCAATATTTTAAAAAATGTGAAAATTGGGCACCAAAGGGTAGGATATTATTTACCTAAAGAAAGGCTGGCATTTGTAATAAAAGGTGGGTACACAACTAAATTTAAAATATTTACAAAATATTATCAACAAAAAAATAGAATCAAAATTATTGCTGTTCAGTCAGATGACTACATCAACCACTTGGAATTAAGAAGAAAAATTAGTTTAAATATCTAAAAGCAGATCATGCTAGTCTGCTTTTTTTAATTAAGCATTACTTGAAATATTATAAATTTAGAGTAAAATGCTTTGTAGTTTCATAGGTTAATAGTATAATAGTAAGTAATACACTTTACTAGTGGAGTGATTTTAGTATGACAATATTAAACAGTTATGACAAAGCCATCATTAATTTAAAGTCAGAATTGGTATCCATGGGAAAAAAGGTTGAACTTTTACTAAAAGGTGCCATGGAGGCGCTGATTGAGCAAAATATAACTAAAGCTCAGGCAATTAAGTCTTTAGAAGAAGAAGTGGATGATTTAGATTATGAGGTAGAGTTAAAAGCGCTGGAAATCATCTCTTTACAGCAGCCTAATGACGAAGACTTGCGCAGTTTAGCAACTATTATGAGAATTTCAAAGGATTTGGAAAGAATTGGAGACCAAGCGGTTAATATTGCAGAGATTACTATTAATCTAGCAACAAAGGGTGCTTATTTTAAGGAACTAGTAGATATACCTAGAATGAGTAGCCTTGCAATGGCTATGCTAGAAAAGTCACTAACTGCCTACATGAATAAAGACGTGGAAATGGCCTATGGGGTAAATGAAGCCGATGATGAAGTTGATAATCTTTATGACGCTCTTTATTGGGAATTAATTGATTACATGAAGCAAGATTCAAAATATGTTGAACAAGCAAATTATTTAATTTTAGTAGCAAGATTTCTGGAAAGGGTAGCTGATCACGCTGTTAATGTGGCAGAAATGACAATTTACGAAGCTAATGGAGAGAGGCGTCCTTTTCTAAAATAAGCCAACTGAAAGGAGGCAACTATGGAAATTGTTATTATTTTTGTTGTCTTATTTGGTGGGCTGGGACTATTCTTATATGGTACTTTTTTAACCAGCGAAGGCTTGCAGAAAGAAACAGCATCCAAGATGAATCAGGTCATTAAAAGATTAACTAGTAATAAATACTCTGCTGTTTTAACTGGGATTATTATGACTGTTTTTCTGCAAAGTAGTAGTGCCACCACTGTGTTATTAGTAAGCTTTGTTAACGCATCAATCTTAAGCTTAGCCCAAGCCTTAGGCATTATTTTAGGCGCCTCAATCGGTACTACTTTTACGGTGCAATTAATTGCATTCAAATTTACTGATTATGCCCTTTTTTTTGTAGGATTAGGTGCGTTCTTGAGAATATTCGGCAATAGTGATCGCAGAAAAAATATAGGACAAGCTATTCTAGGCTTTGGCTTTTTGTTTTATGGCATGGTATTAATATCCGAGGCAATGCTTCCCTTGAGGTCTTATCCATTTTTTATAAATACATTAATAACCCTAAGTGATAATACTATTCTAATATTGCTAGTGGCCACTATTCTAACTGCAATTGTGCAAAGTAGTGCTGCTACCATAGCATTAGCCATGTCTTTATCACTACAGGGAGCTATTCCTGTGGAAGCAACTATTCCCATTGTGTTTGGAGCTAATATTGGTACTACCACAACAGCATTAATTTCTAGTTTAACAGCCAGTAGAGAAGCTAAAAAGGTAGCTATTGCCCATTTAATTTTTAAAATTATTGGTGTAGCAGTATTTTTACCCTTTTTAAATGTTTTTCATAACTTTAATGTTTCATTAACCAGTGACATAGCCAGGCAAATTGCAAATGCTCATACCATATTTAATATAGTAAATACAGTTACTTTTTTGCCTTTTACAAAGCAGTTTGCCCGACTTATGGATAAATTACTGCCAACTGTTGAAGAAGAAGTTAAAATAATCAAGCATTTAGACGAAAGAGTGATGGATGTACCAGACTTAGCCCTTGAGCTGGCTAGAAATGAAATCATTCATATGAGCTATCTGGTCCAAAAGCAAATTGGTTTAATTCCAAATATCATTAGAGATAAAAGTATAGCTAGTAATAAATTAATGATAGAAAAAGAGCGAAAAATTGATTTGCTGCACAAAGCAATAATTAAATATTTAACCAACATTACCCAGAGGAACCTAACGGAAGCCCAGTCTGAGTCAGAGGTAAGGATGTTATATATTACCAATGATTTTGAACATTTAGGTGATGTTGCTATCAGTATGACTAAATTGGCTAATAAAATGATTCGCCTTAACTTACAGATTTCTAATAAAAATTGGCATGAAGTTGAGGAAATGCAGAGCTTTATTAATGATAATTTTCTTAAAATTATTTCCGCCTTCGAAAATAATGATCTTAATCAGGCTAGCGAAGTGATAAAATCTCATCCAAAAGCACTGAGACTGGAAAAAAGATTGAGGTATAATCATTTTTCCAGAATGTGTTCAATCACTGATACTGAAAGCGAGCTAGAAACAAGTGCAGTTTATCTAGATATTATCAATAATTATTTAAGAATTAACAGCCACTTGGTCAGCATTGCCCAAGCTGTTATGGGAAATATATAAATAGAACAATATACATTAAAAAACCAAGCTTTTAGCTTGGTTTTTTTGCCACCGTTTACTCTGGTTAAAATGGTGATTGTTGAGCTAGATTTCTTTCTGCCAGTTCGATAGCCTTCTTTACCATATTGCCACATTGCTTTGATGAGACTGAGCCCCAGCCTTCAGACTGGACAACCTGGTCTACACCTAACTCTTTGGCAATTTCGTACTTTAGCCTCTCTGACATAATCCCACCATTTCTTGACATATGCTAACCTCCCAGTAGTTTTGTGGCATTTATAGTTTTTGATAAATTGTATATTAATAAACTGGTAAGTTATCTTCCGCATGGGTAAAGAAGCCATTAATGGTCTTTTTCTTTTGTAATTTAAAGGCTATTTTTTTTGCCTTGATTGCTCATAATAGTAATGTTAGATATGAGGTGACAAAATGATTCAGATAGATGATACTGGCAGTGGCAGTTTAATAGGTGGGACGGGAATAGGAGTATATGACTCCAGTACCAATCGGTATGCTTTTGAAGTGATACCTATTAAATATTATCAGAACATGAAGTATTATCAAAATAAAGCATATCAAGAGCAGGCTATCAAGATTATCCAAAAAATATTAATTAACTGGCAAATATCTCATAAAAATAGTGAAGTACATATATGCTCTAGTTATGTCTTTGATAAAGTTCGCCAATGGCTTACTAAACATAAATATTCTTGGAAAAATACAACCATTGTTGACCCTTTACAAGGCTTAGTGGAACAATCTTTTGTAGATTATCTAAAAAGTCTAGGCTTATCAGAATTTTACTTAAAGCATACCAGGTATGCATTTGGTTTTCATCGGCTGCTGCAATGGGTCTACGCTGACAGAGAAACCAGAGAAAAACTATGTAAAACCTGTTGGAAAAGCTTTCAACAGTGGGGTTATTTAGAATATTCAATAAACAATATTATAGTGGAGAATGAATGTATTTGCTTAAAGTGTGGCGAAATAATCAAGCAGGGAAGCAAAGGGCAAGTTATATCCTATCAAGGAAAAAACTATACCAGTCTATTCATTCACTCCAATTGCAAATAAATAACCATTTTTTATTGACTATCGGTTTTATCATGTGTACAATACATAAGTAGTAATTCTTTGCCACAATGGAAGATAGAGGTGTTATCAGTGGGTGGTCAATATCATATTTTAACATATGGTTGCCAAATGAATGAGAGAGACGCGGAGACCATTGCCGGATTGCTTGGTGGTATGGACTATACAAAAACTGAACACATTGGTGCTGCCGACATTATTATTGTACATACCTGCTGTGTCAGGGAGAGTGCTGAAAATAAAATACTGGGCAAAATTGGAGAACTAACCCATCTTAAAAAAACAAATCCAAATTTAATTATTGGTATTTGCGGTTGTATGGTACAACAAAAGGAAACAGCAGAAAAGCTGTTAAAAAGAGCACCCCATGTTGATCTTATCTTTGGCACTCATAACCTTCATCAATTACCACATTTAATCAAGCAAAATTTATTAACTGGAACAAGAATTTTTGAAGTATGGGATGAGGAAGGCCAAATTGTAGAGAATTTACCTGCCCATAGAGAAGGTAGTTTAAAGGCTTTTGTGACTATTACCTATGGGTGTAATAATTATTGCACTTATTGTATTGTACCCTATGTCAGAGGTCGGGAAAGAAGCCGGAGCCCGGAAGAAATTACAAAAGAAATTACCCAACTAGGGAAGGAAGGTTTCCGTGAAATAACCCTGCTTGGTCAGAATGTAAACTCCTATGGCAAGGACCTCATTGATGTGAAGATGGATTTTAGTGATTTATTGGCTGAAATCGATACCATCCCTGATGTTTGGAGAATTAGGTATATGACCTCCCATCCCAGGGATTTTAATGCAAAGCTTGTTCACACAGTAAAAAATAGGCAGCATATATGTCCCCACTTCCATCTACCTATCCAATCCGGCAGCAATAGGATATTAGCTGAGATGAATAGAGGTTATACAAAAGAACAATATTTAGACCTGATATCCCTTATTAAAGAAGAAATTCCTAAAGCTAGTGTAACTACTGATTTTATTGTGGGTTTTCCAGGAGAAAATGAAGCAGACTTTGAGCATACGCTGGATGTAGTAAAAAAAGCTAAATTTGACGTTTCCTATACTTTCCTTTATTCCCAGCGTTCAGGAACACCGGCAGCATCAATGGCTGCCCAAATAAGTGAAGAGGTGAAGAAGGAAAGACTGCAAAGATTAATCAGTGTGCAAAATAAAATTAGCCTGGAGATAAACCAAAGGTTAGCCGGTCAAGAAGTTATCGTTTTAGTGGAAGGGCCGAGTAAAACAAATCCTGATGTATTAACAGGTAGAACGGACACAAATAAAATCGTAATTTTTTCAGGGGATAAATCTTTAATAGGACAGGTAGTCCCAGTTACAATCATAGAAGCAAAAACTTGGAATTTAGTTGGAAAAGTAAAAGGTCTATAAAATAACTGGAGGTGTTTAATTAATGACTATTTTAGAAAAAGCAAAAATCTTAGGTGAGGCAATTGTAGCGGGTGAGGAATTGACAAAATTACGGAACGCTGAAGCTTTTATGAATAACGATCTTGAGGCTAGAGGTATTATTCAGGAGTTTCAACGTACTCAGCAGGAATTTCACCAATGGCAAATGGAGGGGAACGAACTAACGGAAGAACAAAGAGCAAAAGCTGATGCCCTTGAAGAAAAGATGGTTGACAATGACAAGATACGGGCTTACATGGATGCGCAAAAAGAATTTGAAGATTTATTGCACCAAATTAATAATATCATCAGCCAATCCATCAGCGGCGAATGTGATGATTCTTCCTGCGGATCTGGCTGCAGTGGCTGCAACTAAAGTAGAGCTTAGGCTCTATTTTTTTTTGCATTTTAATTAATTGTGCCAGAAGATATCCCACTTCTATATGTGGGATATCTTCTGGCATTTGGGTGATTATGCTATAATGAATGAGAGTGGACAAGTAGCTTTAAGGAGGTTACATAAATGGAGCAGCTTACGCCAATGATGAGGCAATATAAGACCATTAAAGATAAATACCAGGATGCAATCTTATTTTATCGGTTAGGTGACTTTTATGAAATGTTTTTTGATGATGCTGAAAAAGCCAGTCAAGAATTGGATATTGTTCTAACTGCCAGAGATGCAGGAAATAACACTAAGGCACCCATGTGCGGAATACCATACCATGCTGCTCAATCTTACATTAGCAGGTTGCTAAAAAAAGGCTATAAAGTAGCTATTTGCGAGCAGGTAAGTGACCCCAGGGATAGTAAAGGGATTGTGGAGCGGGAGGTTGTGAAGGTTATTACTCCTGGAACAGCTATGGATGAAGACTTTTTGAATCAAAGTATTAATAACTACCTGGTAAGCCTATTTTCCTCCGGTGAGAAGGCAGGGATAGCTTATACTGACTTTTCTACAGGGGAGTTTCATCTTTCCGAGTTTATGCTAACCGACTCCTTTTTAACCTCAGAGCTTTTGCGCCTTAACCCCGCAGAAATTATATATAATAATACAGTACCCAAAAATATTATTTCTTGGCTAGCAAATACCTCAGCAGCAGTTATCACTAATTTCCCTGAAAATGATTTCAATCTTTATCAGGCTACTGAAACTTTGGTAGAACATTACGCTGTTCCCTCAATCGATGCCCTAGGTCTGTCATTATTTCAGGAAGGTATCATAGCTGCAGGAGCCTTGCTAAGTTATCTTCAGTCTACCCAAAAGCACAAGTTCAATCATATCTTAAAACCAGTAGTCTATCATACGGATTCCTTTATGGTGTTAGACAGTGCCACAAGGAAGAATATGGAATTAACAGCTACTATCAAAGATAATAAAGAGCAGGGATCTTTATTATGGGCAATTAATAAAACTGTTACTGCCATGGGCTCAAGGCAACTTAGGCGTTGGATCAATCAACCACTGCTTAACACTAGCTTGATAAATGATCGGCAGTTGGCTGTAGCTAATCTAGTTGATTCATATACCCAGTGTTTGCAGATTCGGGAAATGTTAAAAAAAGTTTATGATTTAGAGCGACTCATTGGCAGGCTTAACACCGGTAATGCTAACCCACTGGATTTACTGGCCTTGAAACAGTCTCTGGAAATCATTCCTCATTTAAAGCTAGTTTTAGTAAACTACCCGGGACTGCTGGCTAAAATAAATGTGGAACTGGATGCTTTAACTGATGTGGTTACTTTGATTGAATCCAGTGTTAATCCCGATGCTAGCAGCAGTATGCGAACTGGAGAAATAATTAAGGATGGTTATAACTATGAAGTGGATGAACTCAGGACAATTTCCCGAGAAAGCAAACAATGGCTGATTCAGCTTGAAAGTGCTGAAAGGAACAGAACAGGGATAAAGTCACTCAAGGTGGGCTTTAATAAGGTATTTGGCTATTACATAGAGGTTACCAGATCTAACCTAGGTTCAATACCAGAGAATTATCAGCGAAAACAAACTTTGGCTAATGCTGAAAGATATATTATAGATGAGCTGAAGGAATTTGAAAATAAGATACTAAGTGCCGAAGAGAAACTTAGCCGACTGGAACAGGAAATATTTCAGCAGATAAAAAATAAAATCATTGCTAATAATTGCAGAATTCAGCTTACTGCTGCTGCTATTGCCCAAATTGATGTCCTGACAAATTTAGCATTTATAGCTGTTAATAATAATTATCATAGACCTTTAGTAACTGATGACGATAAAATTGTTTTAGTAGGAGCAAGGCATCCTGTGATAGAAAAGCTGCAAAGGGATGCTTTTGTTACAAATGATGTATTTTTAAATAATAGCACTGAGATGATTCACATCATAACCGGACCTAACATGGCTGGAAAATCCACTTTTGCCCGAACTGTTGCCCTGATAACTCTTCTTGCTCAAATAGGCAGCTATATTCCTGCTGAAAAAGGCGAAATTGGGGTTGTGGACAGGATATTTGCCCGGGTAGGAGCTAGTGATGATATTACTACAGGTCAAAGCACCTTTATGGTTGAAATGAATGAAGTAGCTAACATAATAAATAATGCTACTACAAAAAGTTTAATAATTCTAGACGAAGTAGGAAGGGGCACCAGCACCTTTGATGGACTAAGCATTGCCTGGGCAATCACTGAATATCTTCATGATTTCATCAAGGCCAAAACACTGTTTACTACCCACTATCATGAGCTGACTGCTTTAGCAAACACTTTGCCTGGTGTGACCAACTATAACGTTTTAGTTAGAGAGCATCAAGATTCTATTAATTTTTTATATAAAATCCACCCAGGTTGTGCCAACAAAAGCTATGGCATTCAGGTGGCCAAGCTGGCTGGTCTGCCTAAGCAACTGCTTGTTTCAGCTAAGCAAATATTAAATAGTTTAGAAGAAATATCCGCTACACCAAAACAAGTGGCCTTCGCTTTCCAAGCACCAACTGCAACTGAAGAAAACCTAAAACTAGTAGATTACCAGGTGCAGCTGCTTGCTCCCGAATTAGCTGATATAGTCAAAGAGCTCCTGATTCTAGATATTAATGAGCTAACTCCTCTGCAGGCGTTAAATTATATAGCTGAGCTAAAAACTAAACTTTCTCAAAAAGAAGGTGATATTGCATGAATATGACCAACAGGATAAAAATTTTAGATAAAGTTACTGCTAATCAAATTGCAGCGGGAGAAGTAATAGAGGCGCCCAATTCAGTTGTCAAAGAATTAGTGGAGAACTCCATTGATGCCGGTGGTACCAGAATTGAGATAAGAGTAGAAAAGGGTGGCTTAGATTTAATAACTGTTCATGACAACGGCATAGGAATGTCTAAGGAAGACCTTATGTTAGCCTTTGAACGACATGCTACCAGCAAAATATCCGCTGCTTGTGACTTAGCTATATTAACAACCTTGGGTTTTAGAGGGGAAGCCCTGCCTAGCATTGCGTCAGTAGCATGCGTTAAAGTTATTTCAAAAACTGATGCTGCTCTGATAGGCTGGGAAGTAAAACTTAAAGACAGTAATATTGTATCCATCAAAGAAAAAGGGTGTAATAGGGGAACAACAATTGAGGTGGCAGAATTATTTTACAACACTCCTGCCAGAAAAAAATATTTAAAAAGCCCATTAACAGAGATGGCCGGCATTACTGATATAGTGTCTAAACTGGCATTGGCACATCCCCATATATCATTCACCTTAATAAATAATGACAAGCAAATTTTAAAAACTCCAGGAACAAATAAATTAATAGACGTAATAACTAGCATTTGGGGATCGGAAATGAGTTCTAATTTAATCTGTATTGATGGTGCTGCTAAACAAATAGGGGTAACTGGCTATGTTGGAAAAACAAATTACCACCGACCCAATAGAAAAGGACAATTATTTTTTGTCAATAACCGGTTTGTAAAAAGCAAGTTAATAGCTCATGGTTTAGATGACGGATATCATACTTTGCTGCCAATTAACAGATTTCCTTTTGGTATTTTAATAATTTCTATTGACCCTGAGTTAATAGATGTTAATATTCATCCCACAAAACTGGAGGTTAAATTTCTTGATTCAGAAGAAATTCAAAATGCTATTGCTGAAATTGTTTCAGGAGCAATTCAAAATTCATTCAATCCCGGTGCCCATTGTTGCAAACAACTAGTTAACTTTGAGGATAATCCTAAGATCCCGGATAGTATTATCCGTTGGTATGATAAGAATAGTTCTGCCGATAGAGTTAAAGAGGAGCATAATCCAACATTTCCAGCTTTTTACCAGGCTAATCAAGAAAAAGCTGAGCAAGACGCCGGATCTGGCCGCAATGACACTTGGTCAGGTTGTCAAGATTTATTTAATGACTCCTTATTTGACCCTGCTACAGTCCCTCAAAAGACATTAGATGATATGAATTTGCCTAGAATATTTAGACCTTTAGGACAGTTAACTAATACCTACATCATCTGCGAAGGTGATGACGGGCTTTATTTGATTGACCAACATGCTGCTCATGAAAGAATTATTTATCATAGACTTAACGAAGGCCAGAACAATAAAATTTCTTCCCAGCAACTGTTATTTCCAATAACGTTAGAATTGGCACCAAGTGAAATTGATTTGGTAGTGGAACATATATTAAAGCTTAAAGAATATGGTTTTATCCTTGAGCACTTTGGAGGTAATACCCTTGTAATTAGGGAAGTTCCCCAAGACCTACCTAAAGGCGAAGAAAAAGACTGTTTTTATCAACTGTTAGAGCTGTTTACTAAAGAAAGTCTAGCTAATCCGATGGTATTCAGGGACAAAGCTATCATACTGATAGCCTGCAAAACTGCGATAAAAGCAGGAGAAGTCCTTAGCCCTGCAGAAATTAACTTTTTATTAACTGAATTGTTAAATATTAGGAATTATGCTACTTGTCCCCATGGGAGACCTACAATAATTACTTTTTCAAATGAGTTTCTTGCCAAGAAATTCATCCGAGCTTAGGGAGTTCCACTCAGGGAAGAAAAGATTATCAAAACGTTGGAAGAAATTATTTTTGAAACTGAAAAAGAAGCTATATTTATGGCTTTAGAGCATACAAATAATAATAAAAACCAAACTGCTAAGCTATGCTACTAGGTATTCATCGGTCTAAGCTCTATCGCAAACTAGAACACCATGCGGGCAGACCCCATTACTTTGATATCAAGGGGAAGGAATATCACGTAGTGGATTGGTCTCCAAAGCTTATCAACTTAAAGCTATTAAAAAATACTGAAAAAGTTGTCTTAGAAAACAGTGGTGCCAGGCTAATTGACTTGGGAGATGAAGTCTTCTGCCTGGAATTTAACTCACCCAATAACGCCATCGGTGCAGATATTCTATCTATGATCACAAGCAGCATAGAGTATGTGTCCAACAAAGGAACGGGTTTAGTTATAGGAAATCAAGGGAAAAATTTTTGTGTTGGGGCAAACTTAATGGCAATTTTTATGGAAGCTCAGGATAAAGAGTGGGATGAGATAGATCTAGTGGTCAGGATGTTTCAAAAGGCTATGTTGACAATAAAATATTGTCCCAAACCAGTGGTGGCTGCTCCCTTTAATATGGCTTTAGGGGGAGGGTGTGAAAGTGGTTATGCATAGTCACTGTGTCAGAGCTGCTGCGGAAACATATCTTGGATTAGTTGAACTGGGAGTGGGCCTAAAAGCATAGTGGGTAAGGTACTGCGCCGGGTATTGTCAGAGGAATCCAAGCAGTCAAGTTAGAAAAAAGCATCTAAGGAGGCCAATAGAAAAATCTATTGGCCTTTGTTTTGGAAAAATTTAAATATATGTTATAATGTAATATAAGGTTTGTTTGACAATAGTTCCTAGCTTGAGGTGAGAAATGAAGCCTTTATTAATTGGCATAATTGGGCCAACAGGAGTTGGAAAGACAAATATCTCAGTGGAACTTGCTTTAAGGCTTAATGGTGAAATTATTTCAACAGATTCAATGCAAGTATACCGGCAGCTTAATATTGGAACAGCTAAAATAAGTGAACTGGAAACAAAAGGTGTTTCCCATCATCTTATAAATATCATCAATCCTGATGAGCCTTTTAGTGTTGCTGATTTTCAACAGCTGGCCAAGGAAAAAATTTACGAAATATCTGCCAGAGGAAAGCTACCCTTTTTAGTTGGAGGGACTGGATTATATATAAATGCCCTCACAGCTCCATATAAATTTCAGGAGCATACCGTTAATCAATCTCGTCGCCAAGAACTGGCAACTTTAGCAGAAGCAAAAGGAAATCATTTTGTTCATGACTTGCTTGCACAAGTTGATTCGGAGCTGGCTGCAAAACTTCATCATAATGACTTGCGCAGGATAATTAGAGGGATCGAGTATTATGAGGCTACAGGAGAAAAAATATCAAATAACTATGTGGATATTAATCAAACAAAAGGGGAGTTTAATGTAGTGTTGATAGGGTTAACAATGGAGCGAAATATCCTCTACCACCGAATTGATGCCAGGGTGGATGAGATGATTAATGACGGTCTCATTGAGGAAGTAACAAACTTGTTGAAACAAGGTTACAGCCCTAATTTACCAGCCTTACAAAGTCTTGGCTACAAAGAAATTATCAGCTATTTAACTGGTAAGAATTCTTTGGAGGAAGCTATTAGTTTATTGAAACGCAATACTAGGCGTTTTGCTAAAAGGCAGCTTACCTGGTTTAAGAGAGACCATAGGATCCACTGGTTTAATATTGACCCAAATGATGATATCTTAAAAATAATTGAGAAAATATGTGCATATATTGGTAGGACTACTAATATGTTAGTAGAATAACTATTATATTATATTAAAAAGAAATGGGAGGTTCCCGATTATGACAAAGACCAGTATTAACTTACAAGATGCTTTTCTTAATCAGGTTCGCAAAGAAAATGTAGCGGTGGTGGTATACCTGGTAAATGGTTTTCAGCTCAAAGGAACAGTCAAGGGATTTGATAACTTCACAGTTATCCTGGAACAAGAAGGTAAAGCCCAGATGATTTATAAGCACGCTATTTCAACCATCACACCTAGTCGAGCTGTAACTTTGAGTTTTAACTAACTTTTTATTAATGACTCATCCTTTTGGTGAGATAATTTCACACTTTTCTCCAGCAGTCATATAATGGTATAGTCAAATTCAGCGTAGGAGAGAGGTGTAAGCCTTGTCAATCAAAGTTCGTTTTGCGGATAATCATGAACCGTTGATTGCTTCTTCCCAAAGCTATCTTAGTCCTGTGGACCCCCCCCCAAAAGTGATTCCGCTAAATACTGATCCGAAATCTAAAGATAAAATTGAATTAATTTTAGCGGAATTAGAAGGATTAATTGGTTTAGGAAATGTAAAAAAGTTGATTTATGAAATAAGGGCATTTGTGGAAATACAACGAAAAAGAGCTAGTAAAGGATTAATTGCTCAGCCCACAGTGTTGCATATGATTTTTAAAGGTAATCCAGGTACCGGAAAAACTACTGTTGCCCGGATTTTAGGAAGGCTATTTAAAGAATTAGGGGTATTACATAAGGGTCATTTAATAGAAATTGAGCGAGCCGACCTAGTGGGTGAATATATTGGCCAAACTGCCCAGAAAACTCGGGAGCAAGTTAAAAGAAGCCTTGGGGGAATCCTTTTCATTGATGAAGCTTATTCATTGGCTCGAGGCGGAGAGAAGGATTTTGGCAAAGAAGCTATTGATAATCTGGTTAAAGCTATGGAAGATTATAAGGACAATTTAATATTAATACTAGCTGGATATAAAGAGGAAATGGATTTTTTCCTCCAAACTAACCCGGGCTTAAGATCAAGATTTCCTATTCATATCGATTTTCCCGACTATCAGCTGCATGAATTAATGAATATAGCCTTGATGATGTTTAAAGAGAGACAGTATTATTTAACCCCTGATGCTGAAACAAAGCTTGCTTTAGCAATTCAAAAGAAAATTATTTTTGGACATCGATATAGCGGCAATGCCCGGATGGTAAGAAATATAGTTGAAAAATCAATTAGACAACAAGCTGTCAGATTGATGCAACATATAGAATTATCCACCGATGATTTAGTATCTATTATGGCTGACGATCTTAATTTTGAATGATTAGGATTGATTTAGAAAGAGGAATTGCAGATGATGTTTAGCAAGAAATTAGCTGAATTTATAGAAACGGCAGAAGATATATCATGCCGACAGGCAAAAAAATTCGACCAAGTTTCTCTTTATAATCAAGAAAAGGTTTTAGAAGGTTTCAAAGCAAAAAAAATTAACCATGCTTTTTTTCAAGGTTCAACGGGTTATGGATATGACGACTTAGCCAGGGATGGGTTAGAGGACATATATGCCCATGTTTTTAAAGCAGAAAGGGCTTTAATACGAAGTCAAATTGCTTCTGGAACCCATGCAATTTCCTGTTGCTTATTTGGTTTACTTAGACCAGGTGACTGGTTATTATCTTTAACTGGCTCTCCCTATGATACATTACAGCCTGTTATCGGACATAAAGATAGGGTATCGGGATCATTAGCTGAGTTTCAGGTAAATTATGCAGAAGTCCCTCTAAATAAAGAACTTAAGCCGGATATCCCGCAAATTATCATGACTGTAAGCAGACTAAAACCAAAGGTGGTAATGATCCAGCGTTCCAGAGGCTACCAATGGCGGCCTAGCATTAGTATAGACGAGATAGGGCAACTGATAAGACTTGTGAAAGAAAATAGTCCCAACACAATCTGCTTTGTTGATAATTGTTATGGAGAATTTGTAGAAAAAAAAGAACCAATAGAAGTAGGAGCAGACCTTATTGCCGGTTCTTTAATAAAAAATCCAGGTGGAGGGATGGTACCGGCAGGAGGTTATATAGTTGGAAAAAGCCACTTAGTAGAACAGGCTAGCTATAGACTCACAGCTCCTGGAATAGGAGCTAAAGTTGGTGCTACTTTAATAACACCAAGATTATTATATCAAGGTTTCTTTATGGCCCCACATATAGTCAAGGAGGCACTAATAAGTGCTACTTATGGAGCAGCTTTATTTAATTTGCTAGGTTTTGATACTGATCCTACACCTGAGCAGTATCGGACAGATATCATACAGGCAGTTAAACTAGGTTCAAAAAAGTTAATGCTGCTTGCGTGCAAAGCACTTCAAGAGGCTTGTCCCATCGACAGTTATATTTATCCTGAGCCGAGTGAAATGGCTGGATACTCGGATGAAGTTGTTATGGCCGGTGGTACATTCGTTCAGGGTTCATCTATTGAGCTTAGTGCAGATGGACCGATAAAAAGTCCGTTTGTTCTTTATTTTCAAGGGGCATTAACCAGTGAACACGGTAAATTGGCCATGGGACATGTTGCTAAAATTATCCTAACTAAAAATTTTAATAATAGCTAAATATAATTAGTAATAACAGATAGAACACTGGGGGATTATTATGACAAAGAAAGTAATGTTAATAGATGACGACAAATTACTTTCTAAAATAGTAGCAGATTATCTTACGCAAGAGGGTTACCAGATGATTACTGCATATGATAGCGAGGAAGCAATTGAAAAAATTTATCAATTGACTCCTGATATTATTTTGCTGGATATAGTATTGCCTAATATGGATGGTTTGCAATTTTGCAGGCTGCTGCGAAATGATACCAGAACAAGTCATGTGCCAATTATTATGTTAACCTCCAAAGGAAATGTGGAGGATAAGGTGGAAGGACTAAGTTCTGGTGCAGATGATTATATGACCAAGCCTTTTGAATTAATCGAGTTGACTGCCAGAATTAAATCCCATCTGCGCCGGGCAATGCAGGAGAATACCTTAAATCCGTTAACGGGTCTACCTGGAAATATATTAATAGAAGAAGAGATAAAAAAGTTAGTTCATGAAACTGACAAAATATTTGATGTGTTGTACCTAGATCTGGACAATTTTAAAGCATATAATGATGTTTATGGTTTTTTTAAAGGCGATGAAGTAATAAAATTACTAGCCCATATTATTGTCAAAACTATTCAACAGCATGGCAATAAAAATGATTTTGTTGGCCATATCGGCGGGGACGATTTTATAGTCATTGCGACCTCTGATAAAGTAGATTTGATTTGTCAGGAAATTATTACCTCCTTCGATTCCAGCATATTACTGTTATACAATAAGATAGACCGCAAAAATAAATATATGGTCAGCTTTGATCGCAAGGGTAAAAGACAGCAATTTCCCATTATGACTTTATCTATAGCGGTAGTATCAAATAGGAATAGAAAAATAGATAGCCACTGGCAGGTTAGTCATAGCGCTGCTGAGCTAAAGAAACATGCTAAGACTTTGCCAGGCAGTGTATATGTAAAGGATAGACGTACAGGAAATTAAGCATTGGGTATGACTTCAATTAAGGGTTGTGCCTTTTAATTTATACTTTTTCTTATCCTGGGAGGTAAAAATATTGGATATTATTAAAATAATAACCATTTCTATTGCTTTAATTGGACTAATCGGCTCAATTGTGCCTATTATTCCTGGAATAACCTTAATGTTTATTGGAATTGTCTTTTATGGATTTTTTACTGGTTTTGCAGATTATTCATATGGATATATTTTATTTGCTTTATTCATAACGATTTTCTCTTATGTCATAGAATATGGAGCATCAATAATCGGAACTAAGCATTTTGGTGGTTCAAAAGCAAGTATGCTAGGAGCTATTGGGGGAGGATTAGTTGGAGTTATATCTTTGGGACCAGTTGGACTAATTATAGGCCCTATTGTAGGAGCAATACTTGGTGAATTGTTTATCTCGGGAAATTTTCAAAAGTCAGTTAAAATTGGCTTAGGTACTATCACCGGAATTATCGCCGGTACTACTTTAAAGCTGATTTTGGCAATTATTCTATTCATAACGCTTCTGCAGAAAATTCTATAGGAATAGCTAACTAATTGTATAGCCAATAGCATGATTGATATTTATAATTGGGTATGTTACTATATATGTTAGTATTTATTATTAAGGGAGTGGGAACTTTGAATCACCTGACTAAAGAAGACGTATTAAGATTAGCACAGGAATTAAATGTTAAATTTATCAGATTACAGTTTACAGATATTTTGGGTATATTAAAAAATGTTGCTATTCCTGTGGATCAGCTTCCTAAGGCACTAGATGGTGAAATAATGTTCGATGGGTCATCAATAGAAGGCTTTGTTAGGATTGAGGAGTCAGATATGTATCTGAAACCGGATCCTTCATCTTTTGTTACTTTTCCTTGGAAGTCGGCAGGTGATGGTATTGTTGCCAGACTAATTTGTGATGTTTATGATGCTAATAATGAACCTTTTATTGGTTGTCCTAGACATATATTAAAAAAAGTCCTGGCAGATGCTAAGGAATTGGGCTACTCGGTCAATGTAGGTCCTGAAGCAGAGTTTTTCTTGTTTCACATGGATAGCAACGGTCGTGCTACTACTATAACCCATGACCAGGCTGGTTATTTCGACTTAACTCCAATTGACCTGGGAGAGAACGCCAGGAGAGATATGGTTGTTGCATTAGAAAAAATGGGTTTTGAAATAGAAGCTTCTCATCACGAATGTGCTCCTGGTCAGCATGAAATTGACTTTAAATATGATGATGCTTTACCCACTGCAGATAATATTGCTACTTTTAAGTTTGTAGTTAGAACTATAGCTCAAAATCACGGCCTTCATGCTACCTTTATGCCTAAGCCAATTTACGGTATAGCCGGATCTGGTATGCATACAAATATTTCTTTATTTTCAAAAGGAGAAAATGCTTTTTATGATCCAAATACGGAAACCAAGCTTAGTGAAGCCGCCATGAACTTTATTGGAGGAGTGTTAAAGCATGCTTCATCATTTTCAGCTATTACAAATCCTACCATTAACTCATATAAAAGACTTGTATCAGGATATGAAGCTCCTGTATATATAGCCTGGTCAGAAAAAAACAGGAGTCCTCTGGTGAGAATTCCTGCGAAAAGGGGAAGCAGCACTAGGGTGGAGTTAAGAAATCCTGACCCATCATGTAACCCTTATTTAGCGCTAGCGGTAATGATTGCAGCGGGGTTGGACGGAATTAAAAATAAAATTTCTCCTCCAGCTGCAGTTAATAAAAATATTTACGCTATGTCAGAAGAGGAAATGCGGGAAAACGGTATCTACAGTTTGCCAACCAGCTTAGAAGAGGCGATTAAAGAATTAGAAAAAGATTCAGTCATATCAACTGCCCTAGGAGAACACGTCTATCACCGGTTTATAGAGGCTAAGAAAATTGAGTGGGATAAATACAGGCTGCAAGTTCACCAATGGGAGCTAGATGAGTATCTCAATAAGTTCTAATAAAAGCAGATTTCCTATCCGATGAAAAAATAAACGCCTTTGGCGTTTATTTTCATAATCAGGAATTATGTTTTTGAATAAAATAAATAGGTAAACTAAGATGTAGGCAATGAATAAAAGGGAGGTCCCATTAATGAGTAAGAAAAAAGTTGCTGTACTATATGGCGGGAGATCTGGTGAACATCAAGTTTCCATATCTTCTGCAGCTTCAGTGGTAAAATATCTCAATGATGAGAAGTATGACGTTTTGCCTGTCTATATAACATTGGAAGGCAAATGGCTTTTTCCTGTTTTACCTCAAGATTTATTAGCTGATAATGTAAAGCTGCAAGAAGCAAAAGAGGTTACCCTTTTGCCTAATCCCACGAAAAGGGGCTTGATCTTTTTAACAGATCAAAGGAAACTGCATCTGGACGTAGTATTCCCAGTCATGCATGGCACTTATGGTGAAGATGGCACCATTCAAGGCCTCCTTGAGCTTGCAGGTATTCCTTACGTTGGCTCTGGGGTAATGGCCTCTGCTGCAGGAATGGATAAAGGAATGATGAAAGCAGTTTTTTCTTACTATGACATTCCTCAAGTGAAATTTTTAGCTTTCTGGCGTAAAAATATCAGAAATGCAGAAGAACTTAAGTCGGTTATTAATAAAATAGAAACAGAATTAGGCTATCCTTGTTTTATAAAACCAGCAAATTTAGGCTCAAGCGTAGGTATAACTAAAGCAAAAAACAGAGAGCAGTTAGTAACTGGCTTAAATGAAGCAGCCCAATACGATCAAAAAGTGATAGTAGAAGAGTTTGTATCAGCCAGGGAAATTGAAATAAGTGTATTGGGCAACCGGGAACCGAAGGCATCTGTTCCTGGAGAAATAGTTCCATGCAACGAGTTTTATGATTATAAAGCAAAGTATATTGATAATAAATCCGAGTTAATTATTCCAGCTGACTTAGAAAAGGAAGAAATACAGCTGGTCACACAACTGGCAATCAAAGCTTACCAAGCTTTAGACTGTGCTGGATTGGCCAGAGTTGACTTTTTTGTTACTAAGGATGATAAAAGAGTATTGATTAATGAAATCAATACTCTACCTGGCTTTACCAATATTAGTATGTATCCAAAACTTTGGGAAGCAACGGGAATAGGGTATTCTGAGCTTTTAGAAATGTTAATAATATTTGCTGAAGAAAATTATGAGGAAAAATCACAGACAAAAGTAGATTTTACATCCACCTAAAAACACCAATAACTTTACCTAGTATGGATACTTCTTTAACTAGAATAGGGGATAGCAGAGAGTTTTCCGGTTGTAATCTAATATGATCCCCTTCTTTATAAAAGGTTTTTACTGTTGCCTCATCTCCAAGTAAAGCAACTACTATTTCTCCGTTATAGGCAGTAGGCTGTTGTCTAACTAAAACCAAGTCACCATCGAAAATACCTTTTTCAATCATACTGTCTCCTCTGACGGAAAGAGCAAAGACTTTATCATTATTAATATATCTAACAGGAACAGGAAAAGAATCTTCAATATTTTCAATGGCTAGGATAGGTTCACCGGCTGTAATCTTTCCGATAATCGGGATAAATGCAACTTCTTCTCTAACGGTCATATCATCCTGGTCTTTTGCTAAAATTTCTATTGCCCGTGGCTTAGTAGGGTCACGTCTAATGTATCCTTTTTCCTCTAATTGGGCTAAATGCCCATGAACGGTAGAGGAAGAGCTTAATCCAACTTCTTTGCCAATTTCTCTAACGGAAGGTGGGTAACCACGTAACTTTTGATGACTCTTAATGTATTCTAATATATGCGTTTGTCTTTCTGAGAGATTAAAGTAATCCATGAAATTTTTTCCTCCTTTTTTTCTTGATATAATTATAACATAAGACTTTCTATATTTCAAACATTAGTTCGTAAATCAAGAAGATTTTTCCTAAACAGCTCTTGACTAGGAACATTAGTTCTGTTATTATCTAAACAGAACTAATGTTCCTATATTTTTTTAAGGAGGAAAGCAAATGAGAAATAAAAGCAGCAAGCAAAGTAATCCTAAACTGAAAAAAGTTGTATTAATAGCGATATTGACCATTATTATCTCTTTATTTTCTGCATCATATATTTATGCAATAGCTATTGATAAGGAACAAGTGACTATAGTGGAGATTGAAGTAGAACCTGGGGATACGTTATGGGGTTTAGCTACTAAATATTATCCTGATTCAAAAGATATCAGAAAAACTGTTTATGATATAAAAAAGTCAAACAATATCTCAGGGCATATTTACCCTGGCCAGATTATCAAACTGGTGATAAGAAATGATTAAAAAAGTAATCTTGATATAACCTTATTTGGTACTAGGTTTTAAAGACGCTCATTTTTGGGCGCTTTTTTTATTTCTAGCAATAACAAGTTTTTGGAAAAATACTTTATTTTATAGAAATTTGTTCACAAAACTATCAAAAATATCATTTAAAGTGTAATTATAAAATACGCTTAGGGGGTATGGGTATGGATAATATACAAGCACAATTGTCAAAGAAAGGACTTCCCGGAAAGTTCAGTTGACTGACAGAAAGAAATGCAACTTATTTTAACTAAGGTTGTTAAAATTTTAACTATCATATTTTTAGTTAAATTCAGAGGGGGAATTTGGATGTTTAAAAGGAAAAGCAAGTTGACTAAAATTGTGATCTTGGTGGTGTCATTAATTCTAGTGTCCACTTCCATGGTTATGGCTCAGCCTTTGAAAGCTGACGAATTATTTGTTTCAATATGGCCGGAATATGATGAACCGGGAGTGCTGATTGTCTACAGTGGGGAGGTAAGAAATACTTCCTCCGAACCCTTTGAGGGCAGAGTATTACTGAATATCCCCAAAGGGGTAGCTAAAGCAGAGATGGTATGTGAAACTGAACAAGGGATGCTTTGTCTTCCTCATGAAATTAAACAAATGGAGGATTTTGCGCAGATTTCCTGGGTCGTCTCCAAGCCGATTAAACCTGGTGGAGTGCTACCCTTTATGGCGGAATTTTACTATAACCCCATTGAAGGAGAAGTAGATAAAAACTTTTCTTATAACTTTTTCCCATCCGTTGACATTGACAGGTTAACCTTTGATGTAAAAGAACCTTTCGACGCTGCTAATTTTAAAATTGACCCTGTGTTTGATTATATAGGTGACGATAACAACGGATTTAGTACTTACAGATATGTGCTATTAAATCTGGAGGAAGGAGAAAACCAGGAGATAACTATCAGCTACACCAGGGATAGTAATGCTCCTTCAATTGACAGAACATTGGTAACAGGTCCGAGCTCTAATCAGGCTAAACTGGGAGGAGGGGGGCCGTCATTAAACTCAACCACCATTATTTTACTAAGTTCATTTCTGGGTTTAATGGGCTTCTTCATGTTTTACGCTTTAAAGGGCAATAACCAAAGAGATAAAAACAAGAGTAAGGCAAATTCAAAAGTAAGTAAAAAAACGACAAGCATAGAAAATAGGTCAGATGAACAGAAGAAAAAACTTAGAAAACTATTGCTGGATCAGAAAATTACTGAAGCAACTTATAAAGAATTGGTAAAAGAACTTGAGAAATAAGTTATCGTTTGTAACTAAAGCAGTTTCACCGAAACGCTTAAGGAGGGAATAGGATGTTGCCAGATATTGGTTTTATCTTTTTACTTTTGGGCTTAGCAATCAGCATCTATGTCATTGCAGCTTACCTAGTGGGCAACAAACTCAGGCACCAAAAGCTGTTAGAAAGTGCTAAAGGGGGGGCAGGGGCAGTATTTTTGTTAGTTACTGCTTCATCATTAACTCTGATTTACGCACTGATGACCAGTGACTTTTCTGTTAAATACGTAGCCCGTTATACCAGCACAGATATGGTCTCCTTTTATAAGTTTTCTGCATTTTGGGCAGGCAACGAAGGCTCGTTGTTGTTATGGTTATGGATGCTGGTGGGTTATGGGGCGGTAATAGCTTATTCCAAGCGACACCAGTCAACCCACATGACTCCCTATGTGATGAGTATCATGATGGTAAACGCGATATTTTTCTTTGTTATGATTATTTTTGTGGCCAACCCCTTTGAACGTTTGGCAGTGGCTCCATCAGAAGGTAACGGCCTAAATCCGATGCTCCAGCATCCAGGAATGGTGCTCCATCCGGTGACTACTTATTTGGGCTATGTGGGCTTTTTAGTGCCATTTGCTTATGCCATGGCTGCTCTAATATTAAAGAGAGTAGATGATGTATGGATAAAAATAACCAGGAGATGGACGGTTATTGCCTGGATGTTTTTAACCCTTGGAAATATGTACGGTGGTCAGTGGGCTTACGTTGAACTGGGGTGGGGTGGCATGTGGGCCTGGGACCCGGTAGAAAATGCCTCCTTTCTACCCTGGCTGACTGGTTCTGCCTTCTTGCATTCGGTAATGATTCAAGAACGAAAAGATATGCTAAAAATCTGGAATGTAAGCTTAATCATTATTACCTACGGTTTAACCCTATTTGGGACCTTCTTAGTACGAAGCGGCGTATTATCGTCAGTTCACGCCTTTGCAGATTCCAACCTAGGACTTTATTTTTTACTATTCTTAGGAGCAATGATGATAGGTTCCTTGTACATCATGTTTGACCGTCTAAATTTGCTCAGAGAGCAAAGGGAAATTCAATCTTTCCTGTCCAAAGAGAGCAGTTTCTTAATTAACAATTTGTTGCTGGTAGGTGCAACCTTTGCCGTATTCTGGGGTACAGTATTCCCACTCATTTCAGAAGCTGTCACAAATGTAAAGGTAACAGTAGGGGCGCCCTTCTTCAACCAGGTAGCAGGGCCCATTCTTTTGGCAATGATTTTAGTAATGGGTATCTGTCCGCTTATAGCCTGGCAAAAATCTTCTGTAGCAAATCTGCGGAGTAACTTTTTAAATCCTCTGGTGGTTGCTTTGGTATTGGCCGCAGTGTTGTTCTTCTTAGGAATGACTAAACCATGGGCTTTAGCAGCTACAAGTATTATTGCCTTTGCAACCGCTACTCATATTCAGGAGTTTGTCCGGGGAACTATGGTGCGGATGCGAATGACTGGGGAAGGACCGTTAACTGCTTTCAAAAACCTAACTCTGAAAAGCAGAAGAAGATACGGTGGTTATGTGATACATCTAGGAATCTTTATGTTGGCATTTTCCTTTGTAGGTGAATTTTATCATATTGAAAAGACTACCAGTGTTCGGGCTGGTGAAATAATTCAAATTGGCGATTACAACCTAAACTTTAACAAGCTGGATGCCCGTCGGGAAGGCCCTAACGAAATAGTTTACGCCGATATTTCAGTTTACAAGGGTGAAAAGTACTTGGGCAAAATGCACCCTGAAAAGATTTTTTATCCAACCTGGCCTCAGCCCAGGACAAATGTCGCAGTTAGAGGTACTTTAGCGGAAGATTTATATATTGTGCTGGTCGGTTGGGAGCAGGATGGTACTACAGCCTTGAAGATTAAAGTTAACCCACTGATGATGTGGGCTTGGATTGGTATGTACGTAATGGTGTTTGGAAGTATCTTTGCTCTATGGCCCGGTCAGGGGACTGCCTTAGGACCAAAATACACCAGAAGGAGTTGAGACGAGATGAACTTGATTGGTATTAATAGGTTTAAGAGCAAATTGATTCTGCTGGTACTGGTGCTTTTTATTAGTGCAGGCCCTACCTGGGCTTTTGATCCTACTCACCCTGACTACCAGCTGTATAAAGAGATAGAGAATAGCCTGATGTGTACAGACGGCTGTGGAATGACCTTGATAGCATGTGATAATACAACTGCTATTGAAATGCGGGAGAAAATTCGCCAGTTTATCAATGAAGGTATACCTAAAGAAGATATTCTCCAATCATTTGTGGCGATATACGGGTTAGAAGTACTGACTTTCCCACCCAAAAAGGGCTTTAATATAACGGCCTGGGTAACTCCTTTTGTTGCCCTTCTGGCAGGTGGATTAACTATTTACCTAGCTCTGGATAAATGGGTATTTAACCATGAAGAGTATGATCTTGACCAGGATGACGAAGTGTCCCATCAGGAGATTGACTTGGAAGATTACGTGCAGATATTAGAAAAAGAGCAGAAAAAATACCTATAACTATAATACGAAGAGGTGTTCTTGTGGAAATATTCACCATATTATTAGGAGCAGTGGTAGTAACTGCTAGTTCTGTCATGGTAGCTGTGCCCCTGATGCGGGGAACTGGAGATAATCTGAATGATAAAAACCTGGAAGTAGATAAAGAAACTAGTTTTGACAAAATAAAAAAAGATATCTTTGTTATTCTAAACGAAATAGAGTTTGACTATAAGTCTCAAAAGCTCTCAGAACAGGATTACCAGTTTTTAAAAAATAAATATCAAAAGCAGGTAGTTGCTATTTTAAAGGTAGAAGAAGTAGTGGCTGATAAAAAATTCAGCAGTGCTCAGTTAAAAGAATTGCAGCAACAGGTGGAAGAGGAGATTGCCAGAGAGTTGGAAAAAACATTAAGCTGAGGTGAGATTAATGTTGTTTAAAGCAAAAAAAAATATGCCTTTATGGCAATTTGTTATAACATCATCTATACTGTTAGTACTGATTGCCCTACCCGCTTGGGAAGCTGATGCTAATCAAAATTTAGAAATAGAACTGCATCATATGATAATTAGTGAGGCTAATGGGCTGCTTGAGGTAAGGGAAATTATTACTGTTTTAAATAAAGACGATCAACCGGTGGTAGTGGATAAGACTTTGCCGGAGAAGGAGCAGTATACCTTTAAAGTGATACTGCCCTATGGAACTGCCACCCTGAATTTTCCTGAAAAGTTCGATATGGGTAATGATATTATCGGTACAGATACTGAGTTTTTCTTTACAATTCCATTAGAGCCGGGGATAACTGAGCTGGACTTTTTCTATACCGTTCGACCACAAAATGGTGCCCAGTTTTTATTAAATAAAGAAATCCTTTATCCTACTAAAAGCTTATTTATAATCACCAGAGGAGGTGTGGGCTTAAGTGGCTCGCAAATGGTTTACGTGGGACCCACCCATATAGGAAATGAAGGGGCGCAACAGTATTACTGGGAAAAGCCTACCGTTGGTGAAGATATAATATTTATTGCCGGAAAGAATGTGGCTGTTGACGGGAAAATTAGCAGTGATACCAATTCTAGTCTGGATCGAGGCTACCGAGCGTCATTCCATTCTGCTGGTCATGTCCGATTCTGGTATACATCACCTTTTTCCAAAATTGAGCCTCACTTATTTTTAGTAGTATTCTTAAGCATACTTACTTTCGGTACTTATTTTTTCATCAGAGGTAGGAGTAAAGAAGATCAGGATACAAAAGTCCATTGTAATGACGAAACCAAGTTTCAGGACCTCTTGGACCGCCAGATGGAATTGTTGGCCAAACTGGCAGAGGTTGAAAAAAAGCATCGGAGTGGGGAGATAAGCCAGGAGAAGTACAATAAGCAATACGTAATGTATAAGGAAAAACTGATCAATGTAAAACTACAGCTTAAACTGTTGAGTGAATAGTAGGTACCTGTATTTTTAATATAATTAAGTTAGGAGTGGTTAAAGGAATATGCAAAAAAACTTTTATTGTATGTAGCCGTACTGGCACTGGCAATAGTTGCTATTATCACTGTTAAATTTCTACCAACAGATTTCTCAAATCAACCTACTGGATTAGGACAGCAAGGCAATCAAAATGTTTCCCTGGGGTCAAGCATTCCTGACAAGTTGGGTAAATTTGACATGGTAGGTGTAGAAACCGGCATTGAGGCAGTACAGAATATCAGTAGATTACACGGAACCGGTATTGATATAGTTGACGGTTTTGTGGTTCAATATGTAAATGAAGATAGCGCCTTTATCCTCTGGGTCTCTGAGTCCAGGAATGATGAAGAAGCTCGTTACATATTTGACTTAATGGATGAGAAAATGCCTAATAGCTCCATGTTTATAAATAGGACAGAAGTAAATTTCGGGGACAAAACACTTATTTATGTGACCGGTGCTGGTATGGAGAATTATTATTGGGTAGAGGGCACCCTAAATTATTGGGTAGGTGTTTTTGAGGGAGATGAATTGGATATTTTAGAGTTGGTAATTAACAATTTCTAAAGATAAATTTCAGGTGAAATTTAGGCAAGGGGGAAATTGGATGGCACTGAAAATATTTATAGTGGATGATGAACAATTAATTATTGATGTTCTTCAAGCCTATCTGGAAAGGGAAGGATATGAGGTATACTCGGCTAATAATGGAGCAGAGGCTCTAAAGAAAATTAAAGAGCAAAAACCGGACTTTTTGATTCTAGACCTAATGCTCCCAGATATTTCAGGAGAGGAAATCTGCAGGCAAGTACGAGGATTTTCGAATATGCCCATCCTAATGCTTACGGCCAAAACAGCTGAAGAGGATCGTATTCAGGGTATAGTGATAGGGGCAGATGACTATGTGACTAAGCCCTTCAGTCCTAGGGAGGTGGTGGTACGTGTACAAGCTATTTTGCGCCGGACCGGTCTGAACCAACACCATCAAGGAAAATTCAATTTTAACAATGGTGATTTAGAGATTGATCTCCCTCGATACGAAGTAACCGTAAGGGAAAAGGTGGTAGACTTGACACCTATTGAATTCAAATTGCTGGCAGGAATGGCAGGGCATCCGGGCAGGGTTTATAGTAGACTTGAACTGCTGGAAAAGGTTCAGGATGACGCCTATGAGGGCTATGAACGCAATATAGATGTTCACATTAAAAACTTACGTAAGAAGATTGAAGTAGATACCAGAAACCCTTCGTACATTTTGACGGTATTTGGCATCGGCTATAAGTTTGGAGGGAAGTCTGATGTTACGCACTCTCCACGCTAGATTATTGTTCTATTTTATGGCGGTATCTTTGAGTGGAATTATTTTTGTTAGTCTAGCTATTCAATTTGGTCTCCAGGATAGTTTTCGCAACTACTTGGATTTACGAAGATCAGAACATATTGCATTAGTGGTGGAGCTTCTTGAAAATGATTACGCCCAACAAGGCAGTATTACAGGCAGTAATACTGCCTTGCTGATGCACCAGCAGGCTATGTACGAAAACCTGTTTTACCGGATTTATGACAGGGATAACAAATTGATTATAGATTCAACTGAATTAATTAGTATGACGAATATGATGCGTTATCCGATGCATGAAAACAGAACGGCGGGTGGAGAACCGCCTGATTTCCAGGGAACTAAACTTTATTCCAAAGAATATCAGTTGATGGCCCAGGGGGAGAAAATTGGTGAACTAAAAGCATATTTCTTTCAAGGGTATCTTGAAACAGACTTTAAGTTTTTAGGGCAGACAAATAAATATATTTTAGGGGCAGCCCTCACTATGATTGTGATTGCCAGCTTGTTCAGTTTCTTCTTTTCCAGGCGGTTGGCAACAGGTTTAAGTCAACTGCGTGATGCAGCGCAGGAGCTTAAGCGCAACAATCTCGAGATACGCATTCCGGAAAACCTGCACCAGACAGAGGAGATGCAAGAATTGGCATTAGCCTTTAATGATTTGGCAACATCTCTGGGAAGGCAGGAAAAACTTCGCAAGCAGTTTACAGGGGACCTGGCTCATGAGTTAAGGACACCACTATCTACCTTGCGCAGTCAGCTGGAAGCCTTTCAGGACGGAGTTTGGAATCCTACACCAGAGAGGTTGAAGCAAAGTCATGACGAGCTGATGCGACTGGTACGTTTGGTTAACGATTTGGAAAAGCTTCTGGCAGCTGAGAACCCTCAAATCCTGTTGAATAGAGAACAATTGAATGCTGGGAGTATGCTTAAATCTCTGGGAGAACACTTTACCCCTATTTTTCGAAAAAAAGGAGTGAGCTTACAAGTTTATAGCCCGGTAGAAGACCTATGGTTTAAGGCAGATAAGGATAGGTTTATTCAAATAATGACTAACTTGATTAACAATGCATTAAAATATACTCCCCGGAACGGTATTGTAACGTTATCGGCTAAAGGCATTAAAGTTAAAGACTTGGGAGCAGTTGTAGCATTCCACGTAGAAGATACTGGTGGAGGCATTTCAAAGGATGATATGCCACATATTTTTGAGCGTTTTTACCGGGGGGATAAATCCCGGGACCGCAAGACCGGTGGAGTGGGAATTGGACTCTCCATCGTTAATGCCCTGGTTCAAGCTCATCAGGGAAGGGTTGAGCTAGACAGTGAGCCAGGAAAGGGAACCATGGTGAAGGTTTATTTGCCAGTATCATAATATGAGCAAGTAAAAAAAGCCCTGTTAGTTTTTAAGAGCTCTAGGCTCACATAACCAACAGGGCTTTTTAAAATTTTGTACATTCCTTAGAAACCCATCATGGACATTCCTCGAAAATTATTACTGGGTGCAGCGCCATTTGTGCCGTGGCAGGCATTGTACATCTCTTGCAAGTCTTCTACAGACCAATCAGGATGTATCTGCTGCATAAAGGGCAGCATCTGACCAAAATTAAACTTACCATAACCAAATCCACTTCCGTTTTCTTGGGCAAAAGCCATACTGCCTATCCCTAACACCAGCAGCAAAATCAATAAACCTATTACAATTTTCTTCATTTCTATCAACTCCCTTTCTTTTAGTTTTTTCTATAGTTAAAGCTTATCATGTTCTTATAAAGAACTTTTATGAGAATTGTGAAAAACAAATAAAGATTTAGGTAAAACAGACTATGGATTTCGGTATTCAAAGAGTATCTAAGATGATAAGGTTATAAGACATGGCGAAATCCTGGTCTTATTCATAAAATATTCATAATTATTTCACTTCTTATTTACTTTACCTATACCCCATGCAGGTATATAATCTAACTAGATGCCTAAAGTGTAAGTAAGGAGTGATCAAACCATTGTGGACTGAAAAGGTGCATTTTTTTAGAAAATTTCTTAAATCTCCTGGTAAGGTGGGTAGTTTTATTCCCAGTTCTTCTTTTTTGGTTGATAAGATGCTGGAATATATTGAATGGAATAGGATATGCTCAATTATAGAGCTAGGAGCAGGCACAGGTGTATTAACCCGCAAGCTAGCTAAACTAAAGCAATCGCACTGGAAAGTGCTTGTGTTTGAACTAGATAACGAAATGCGTCAGCGATTAGAACAATTAATTCCTGAATTTAACTACTATGTTAATGCAAAGGAAATCTATCATATTGTTCAGCTACAAGGTTTAGAAAAGGTTGATTGCATTATTTCAGGCTTGCCATTTGCTAATTTTTCAGAAGAACTAAGAGAAGACATTTTAGATGGTGTAGTGCGCTCCTTAAAACCAGAAGGCCAGTTTGTAGCATTTCAATATTCATTACACATGAAAGAGCAATTGCATAGATACTTTGCCACAGTTAAGATTAGCTTTGTACCTCTAAATTTGCCGCCTGCTTTTATTTACCACTGCCACACACCGGTTGCACAACATAACTCATTTAAAGAAGTGGTCTAATTAGTCAATGGAAATAATGAAAATACAACTCTTAATGGGTTTATAGGTTACTATTCACAGCCCTATTTAATTTCCATCTCAAAAAAATGACATCACCCGTTCAATAGCGTAAAGGATAAAATTACGGCAGACGTAACATTAAAAGAATGCCGCGCTTTTTTTGATTAAAAAATTTTTTTTAAAAAAAGCAGGACTCCAAGCATCCGATGTAGAATATAGCATTATGAAAATCACTGTGG